>Ga0224553_1000041_pt1 | contig 57305 bp, 46 predicted proteins | sample 714S21014metaG_FD_179897 | JGI IMG/M metagenome (GOLD analysis project Ga0224553, IMG submission 179897) | Peat soil microbial communities from Stordalen Mire, Sweden - 717 S2 10-14 | ecosystem: Environmental > Terrestrial > Soil > Wetlands > Peat | place: Sweden: Norrbotten County, Stordalen... | reverse complement strand
GCAGCCGCGATCGCGGCAGAGGACCCTTCCTGGCGAACGGGCACCCTCCGGCGACGAGGCGACTGAGGACCGTTCGTGGTCGCCCGCCGGGCAGGAATCAGTTCTGCTCAGTGTTTAGGAACGGTCGACGGAACTCTTTGGGCGCCAACTTCGTGACCTGCCGGGGCAGGATTGGTTTCTTCGGTTCCGCTCACGGTCGAGCCGTCGCTCTGGAACCGTGGCGTCGCACGCGCCCTCCTCGTTGAAGCCATGGCCATCTTCGACCGGCGCGAAGTGAGGCACCCTGGGCTCTTCACCTGGCGCGCTGACAGCTACTACGCGCTCACCGGCCCGGCTTGCGCCGCTACCGCCGCCGCTGCCGCCGCGACTGCCTCGGGGTCTCCGAGGTAACGGCCCTCGACGAAGTTGAGCCTGTCGTCCAGTGTGATGATCCTGGGCCACCCGGTCGGGATGTCGAGGTCGACGATGTCGTCGTCTGAGATGTGCTCGAGGAACTTCGTCAGCGCACGAATGCTGTTGCCGTGCGCGACCACGAACGGCGTGATCCCCGCCAGGAGCTCCGGCCCGAGGACGTCCTCCCAGTAGGGCACCATCCTGACCACGACGTCGGCCAGGCACTCGGCCGCAGGCAACGAGAGCGGCGGGACGTCGCGGTAGCGGGGATCGTGCACCGGATGGCGGGGGTCAGTGAGCTCAAGTGGCGGCGGAGGCGTCGCGTAGCTTCGGCGCCAAACCTTCACCTGATCAGGACCGAATTTCTCGGCTGCTTCCTTCTTGTTACCGCCCTGAAGAGCCCCGTAGTGACGTTCGTTCAAGCGCCAGTTCCGCCGCACGGGGAGAAACGAGAGCCCCAACTCGTCGAGGGCGATGTTCGCCGTGCGGACGGCCCGGGTCAGTACCGAAGTGTGGACTCTGTCGATTCGCAGCTCGGTCTCCTCCGCCAGAAGCTGGCCGGCCGAGCGGGCCTCGGCTTCCCCCTTCTCGCTCAGGTCGACATCGGTCCACCCAGTGAAGCGGTTCTCGGCGTTCCAGGTACTCTCACCATGGCGCAAGACGATCATCGTGGGCATGTCCCGAGGCTATCGTCGCCCCTTTCGCGACACGAATCCGGGTGACAGGCCGCCGTGTGAGCCGTCGGAGGCCTCCCTGACCAGGGATGTTTTGACTTCAACTCCTCGGAAGGCCTGGTTCGTGGATTTCTTGATAGTCATCCACTCAAGTTTGCTATACTTTGTCCTGTACGAAGGACGTGCGGGTGCCGGCAAGCGTGGCATCCATAGAAGTGGAGGCTTTCAGAAATGTCCAAGGCCGTCGGAATCGACCTCGGCACGACTAACTCGGTAGTCGCATTCCTCGAGGCGGGCGAGCCCACGGTGATACCCAACGCAGAAGGCGGGCGGACTACTCCGTCGATCGTTGGTTTTGCCAAGTCCGGTGAAGTGCTCGTCGGCGAGGTCGCAAAGCGACAGGCGATCACGAACCCGGACCGGACCATCCGTTCGGTCAAGCGGCAGATGGGCACGAGCTGGTCGATCGACATCGACGGCAAGCCCTACAAGGCCCAGGAGATCTCCGCGAGGATCCTGCAGAAGCTGAGGCGTGACGCCGAGGCCTTCCTCGGGGACACGGTCAATCAGGCTGTCATAACGGTCCCCGCCTATTTCGACGACGCCCAGCGCACCGCTACCAAAGAGGCGGGCCAGATCGCCGGGCTGGAGGTCCTCCGCATCATCAACGAGCCGACGGCGGCGGCACTCGCCTACGGCCTCGACAAGGAACGCTCCGACCAGACCGTGCTCGTGTTCGACCTCGGCGGCGGCACCTTCGACGTGTCGGTGCTCGAGATCGGCGACGGGGTCTTCGAGGTGAAGTCGACCTCCGGCAACACCCATCTCGGCGGCGACGACTGGGACCAGCGCGTCATGGACTGGCTTGTCAAGACGTTCAAGGACACCGAGGGTGTCGACCTCTCCAACGACAAGATGGCGTTGCAGCGTCTCAAGGAGGCTGCCGAGAAGGCCAAGATCGAGCTTTCGGCGGTCCAAGAGACGACGATCAATCTTCCCTTCATCACCGCCACCAACGAGGGCCCGAAACACCTCGACGTGAAGCTGTCGAGGGCGAAGTTCCAGGAGCTCACCGCAGACCTTGCAGATGCTTGTAAGGGGCCTTTCGAGCAGGCCATCCAGGATTCCGGCCTGACCGCGAAAGACATCGACCACGTCGTGCTCGTCGGGGGTTCCACCCGCATGCCGGCCATCTATGACCTTGTGGTGCAACTTGCAGGCAAGGAACCGCACAAGGGCGTCAACCCGGACGAGGTCGTCGCCGTCGGTGCCGCTATCCAGGCCGGCGTCCTGAAGGGCGAGGTGAAGGACATCCTCTTGCTGGACGTCACACCCCTCAGCCTCGGCATAGAGACCAAGGGCGGAATTACCCACCGCCTTATCGAGCGCAACACGACCATCCCGACCAAGCGCTCAGAGATGTTCACGACCGCTGACGACAACCAGCCCTCAGTCGAGATCCACGTCCTGCAGGGCGAGCGCGACATGGCCATGTACAACAAGACGCTGGGCAAGTTCCAGCTCGTGGACCTTCCTCCCGCGCCTCGCGGCGTTCCACAGATCGAAGTCGCTTTCGACATCGACGCGAACGGGATCGTCCACGTCTCAGCAAAGGACCTCGCCACCGGAAGGGAGCAGTCGATCACCATCACAGGCCAGACGTCGCTCCCCAAGGACGACATCCAGCGGATGGTGCGCGACGCCGAGCAGCACGCGGCTGAGGACCGCCAACGCAAGGAGGAGGCCGAGACGCGCAACAACGCAGACGCGCTCGTCTACCAGACCGACAAGTTGCTTAAGGACCAGGGCGACAAGGTCCCCGCGGAAGACCGCGAGCGGGTCGAGAACGCTCTCAAGAGCCTGCGCGATGCGAGCGCCGGGACCGACTACGAACGGATCCGCCGCGACACCGAGACGCTCCGCACGGCCTCCCAGACCTTGGGCCAGCGCCTCTACGAGCAAGCATCCCAGCAGCAGGCAGGTGGCGGCTCTGGCGCCGATGGCTCGTCGGACTCGAGCTCGAGCGGGCCATCAGACGACGAGGTCGTCGATGCCGAGATCGTCGATGATTCGGGTACGGCCACTTCGTGACCCACCAAGCAGACGATCCGAGGTCGCCACCCGCGGACGAGCCCGCCCCAGCCGGGGATGACAACGGGCCGACCGGGCAACTGGACCTACCTATCGACGCGCTGCTCGATTGGGGAACCGAACCGACACGATCTGAAGCTGAGCTGGATGCCAAGGCTGCCGAAGCCCTTGTAGCCGCAGAGCGCGACGAGTACCTCGGCGCGCTCCAAAGGCTTCAGGCGGACTTCGACAACTTCCGCAAGCGCTCCATGCGCCAGCAGACCGACCTGTTGGAACGTGCCTCTGAAGGACTGTGCGTGCGGCTGCTACCGGTGCTGGACGCTCTGGACCTCGCGACAGCCCACGTCCGCAGCCAGGCCGAGCCGAGCGACTCCGACAAGGCCCTCGAGCAGATCGACTCGTTGTTGCGCGACGTCCTGGCCCGTGAGGGCATCGAACGGATCGACGCCGTTGGCGTGGCGTTCGACCCGACCATCCACGACGCTGTCGGCACGCTCCCGGTGGAACCACCGGCGCCGCCGGCGGCCGCACATGCAACGAGCCGGGGCGACCCGGCCAAGCCGGCCAAGGTGCCGAAAGCGCCTAAAGCGGCCGCTCATGACGACGGACCGGTCGTCGTGCAGGTCATGCGGGCCGGGTACCAGCTGAAGTCGAAGGTGCTGAGGCCAGCGATGGTCTTCGTAGGGGCCTGAGGAGCAGCACTGTGGCACCGCAGCGTGACTGGTACACGACCGACTACTACAAGACGCTCGGTGTTCCTGAGAGCGCTACCGACAAGGAACTGCGGCGCGCCTATCGCAAGCTCGCCAAGGAGTCCCATCCGGATTCACATCCGGGCTCCGAGGAGCGCTTCAAGGCCGTCTCCGCCGCGTACGAGGTGCTCGGCGATCCCGAGAAGCGCAAGGAGTACGACGAGGTCCGCCGTCTCGGGCCCTTGAGCAACCTCGGCGGTTTCGGCGGATCGGGCGGAAGTGATGGTGGCAACTCCAATTTCCGCATCGATGACCTTTCGGACATCTTCGGCGGGCTTTTCGGCAGGGCCGGTCGCTCGAACACGGGCCGGAGCGCGCCGAGGAGCGGCCCGAGACGGGGGCACGATCTCGAGGCTGAGCTCCACCTGTCGTTCCAGGAGGCGGTCGACGGTGCCGTCACGACCGTCAACGTCGCGAGCGGGACAAGGTGCTCGACGTGCAACGGGTCAGGTTCGCGTCCGGGAAAAGCGCCCGTGACGTGCCCCCGCTGCAACGGTCTCGGCGTGTTGAACGACAATCAGGGCATGTTCTCGCTGTCGTCGCCGTGCCCGGACTGCCAGGGCCGCGGGACCCGCATCGTCGATCCCTGCCCAGCCTGCAAGGGCACGGGTCTGGAACAACGGCAACGGCAGGTCAAGGTCAGGATCCCCGCCGGAGTCGAGGACGGCCAACGCATCCGCGTGAAGGGGCGCGGAGCGCCTGGGGCCAACAACGGACCGGCGGGCGACCTCTTTGTCGTGGTCCACGTCGCACCGCACCAACTGTTCGGTCGCAAGGGACGCAACCTCACGATCACGGTCCCGATCACCTACCCGGAGGCGGCGCTCGGCGGTGCGATCACCGTGCCTTCGCTGACCGAGCCCGTCACCCTCAAGATCCCGGCCGGCACGCGCCAGGGCCGGACCTTCCGTGTGAAGGGCAGGGGGATCACGAGCGGCCCGTCGACCGGCGACCTTCTCGTCACCGTCGACGTGGTCGTCCCGTCTCACCTGACCGAAGACCAACGCCATGCCGTCGAGGCACTCGCGAAAACGCTGGGCTCCTCGCCTCGACACCATCTTGGAGTGTGAACATGGACTACGACCCGACATCTGAAGGCTTACGCGAACGCTCGACGCGCGCCGTCTACGTGATCTCCGTTGCCGCCGAGCTGGCCGGCGTCCACCCTCAGACGCTTCGCATATACGAGCGAAAGGGACTCTTGGACCCTGCCCGGACCGGAGGGGGCAATCGGCGTTACAGCGAGGCTGACATCGCGCACCTGCGGCGGATCCAACAGCTCACCGCTGCCGGGCTGAACCTGGAAGGCGTGCGGCGCGTGATTGCGCTCGAGATCGAGATCGGCCGGCTTCGTACCGAGCTCGAGATGACCCGCGTTGCTGCACGCGAGGCGATCGAGCAGACCCACCGACATTACCGGCGCGACCTCGTGCCCGTGTCCACAAGCCGCCTACCCGCACGGCGAGCGACCGGCCGGTAGTCGGCCGCGCCATCCACGCGCTACGCAGATGAACAGCTTCGAGGATCACCACAAGAAATGACGCTTGACCCGAACCGTTGGACGCTCAAGACCCAGGAAGCGGTACGGGAGGCGATCACACTCGCGAAGGACTCGCACAACGCTGAGGTCGCACCGGACCACCTTCTGATTGCCGCGCTGTCCCAGGACGGCGGCGTTGCGATTCCTCTCCTCGACAGTCTCGGCATAGCTCCCCTGTCGGTCCGCAAGCGGATCACCGAGTCGCTCGCCACGATCCCGAAGGCCTACGGCATTGCCGAGCCGTCGCTGAGCCGTGAGCTGGCGGAGGCCTTCGAAAGGGCGGACGACGCCCGCAGGGAAATGGGCGACGAGTATCTCTCGGTCGAGCACCTGCTTCTCGCGCTCTCGGATCGGCTCGGGGTGAGCCGTGATGACCTTCTCCGCGCGCTGCAGAGTGTTCGCGGCAGCCATAGTGTCACCTCGCAGACCCCCGAGGAGCAGTACCAGTCACTCGAGCGCTACGGCCGCGACCTCACGGACCTCGCGAGACGCGGCAAGCTCGACCCGGTCATCGGTCGCGACGACGAGATCCGACGTGTCATCCAGGTCCTCTCGCGGCGCACCAAGAACAACCCGGTGCTGATCGGCGAGCCCGGGGTCGGCAAGACCGCCATCGTCGAAGGCCTCGCCACCCGCATGGTCGAAGGCGACGTTCCCGAGTCGCTCAAAAACAAGCGGATCATCGGCCTCGATCTGGGCTCACTCTTAGCCGGTGCCAAGTACCGCGGGGAATTCGAGGAGCGCCTCAAGGCGGTCCTGAAGGAGATCTCGGACTCCGACGGTGAGATAGTCACCTTCATCGACGAGCTCCACACGATCGTCGGTGCCGGCGCGGCCGAGGGCGCGATGGACGCAGGCAACATGATCAAGCCGATGCTGGCACGCGGCGAGCTGCGCCTCATCGGTGCCACGACGCTCGACGAGTACCGCAAGTACGTGGAGAAGGACGCCGCCCTCGAGCGCCGTTTCCAGCCCGTCGTGGTCGAGCCGCCGTCGGTGACTGACACGATCGCGATCCTGCGCGGTCTGAAGGAGCGCTACGAAGTCCACCACGGTGTGCGCATCCAGGACGCGGCACTGGTCGCTGCTGCAGTGCTGTCGGACCGTTACGTGACGGGCAGGTTCCTCCCGGACAAGGCCATAGACCTCGTCGACGAGGCGGCCAGCCGGCTCCGCATCGAGATCGACTCCATGCCGACCGAGATCGACGTCGTCGCGCGGAGAGTCCGACAGCTCGAGATCGAACGCGTGGCCCTCCAGAAAGAGACCGACGTCGTGTCGGTCGAACGGCTCGCCAGGCTCGAGGCCGAGCTCGCGGACCTTCGCGAGCAGCAAACGGCGATGACCTCGCACTGGCAGTCCGAAAAGGACGCCATCGCCGCGATACGCCAGCTGAAGGGCGAGCTCGAAGCGGCGCGCTCGGAGGCCGAGCGTTACGAACGCGCAGGTGATCTCGGCCGGGCCTCGGAGATCCGCTATGGCCGGATCCCCGACCTCGACAGGCGCATCCAGGCGGCGACCGACAAGCTCGCCGGGCTCCAGTCCGAGCAGAAGATGCTGAAGGAGGTGGTGGACGCTGAGGACATCGCCGAAGTCGTGAGCCGGGCGACGGGAGTCCCTGTCGCACGCCTCATGGAAGGCGAGGTCTTAAAGCTCGTCCATCTCGAAGACTCGATCCACCGTCGTGTAGTGGGCCAGGACGAAGCGGTACGGGCGGTGTCGAACGCCATCCGCCGCAGCCGTGCGGGGCTCTCGGACCCCAACCGGCCTATCGGCTCGTTCCTCTTCCTCGGCCCCACAGGAGTCGGCAAGACCGAGCTCGCAAAAGCCCTCGCCGAGGTCTTGTTCGACGACGAGCGGGCGATGATCCGAATCGACATGGGTGAGTACCAAGAAAAACACAGCGTTTCCCGCCTCGTCGGCGCCCCGCCCGGTTACGTCGGTTACGAGGAGGGGGGCCAGCTCACCGAGTCGGTGCGCCGCCGGCCATACGCGGTCGTGCTGCTGGACGAGATCGAGAAGGCGCACTCGGACGTGTTCAACGTGCTGCTTCAGCTGTTAGACGATGGGCGCCTCACCGACGGCCAGGGCCGGACGGTCAACTTCACCAACACGGTGCTGATCATGACCTCCAACTTGGTGGGCGATCCCATCAACACCTTCAAGCCGGAATTCATCAACCGCATCGACGAAATCGTCCGCTTCCGCCCCTTGGGAAGAGAGGACCTGTTCGCAATCGTCGGCATTCAGCTCGGTCAGCTCAAAAAGCGGCTCGAAGCCCGGCGCATGATGATCGAGGTCACGCCCGAAGCCGAGATGTGGCTAGGGGACCACGGTTACGACCCCGATTTCGGGGCGCGCCCCCTGCGGCGGGTGATCCAGCGCGAGATCGGTGATCCGCTGGCGATCGCGCTCCTCGAAGGCCGCTACAAAGAAGGCGACACAGTCACCGTCGAAGTAGAAGGTGACATGCTCGTCCTCACCTAGGACTGTCTTCCCGTCCGGCGCGCGACGGCGGGCAGGCATCTTGGGTTGTGGCACACAGCCCCATCAGTGGCTACAATTTGTGTCAGCCCTCCAGTCGTAATGGCGACTGGGCGTTTGGAGCCGTCCAAAGCGGGCGGCTCCTTGCGCGTCCGGCGTCGCGCGGCAGAGTCCCAAGTCGATATCCCTCACTTGTTGGAACAGTCCGCTCGAACGGCGAAGGTTCGATATTCGAACTATCCAGCTAAACTTGCCAGCGTGAACCTCCCCACGCGACCCGCACAGGTGAGCGGTGCCGAGATGGCGGTGTTCTCCGCCGCGCGGCTCGCACGGATTCTCGACAGGGCAGCGGGCGAGCTGGGCCTCGCGCACTACCGCTTTCTCGCGCTCGTCGCTGGAGGCGACGAGCGGGCATCGCGGCTCGCAGAGCGCCTCGCACTCGGCAAGCCCGCCGTCAGTGCCGCGGTCGGCGCGCTGGTCGCGCAGGGCTTGTTGACGCGAGAAGACGTGGCCGACGACCAACGGGCCATCCGCCTCCGTCTCACCGAGGAAGGGCGCGCGGTCTTCGCGCGCACGCAGGCCGCGATGGCTGCGCGCCTCGAGGGGCTGGTGTGCATCACCGACGACCCTGTCGCGACCATGAACGCTCTTGTCGCCCTCGGCGCGGCAATCGACCGTGACCTCGCCGAACGGCAAGCCCGGGGCGCTGGAAGGTGACAATGCCGCCCGGTTCGGAACCGGACGCGACTCGGGAGGTCCGACCCGGCTGGGTGCGTCGGTTGTGGCCGTATCTCATGGCCCACAAGCGCAACCTCGAGATCGCGCTCGGCGGCGCGTTGGTGGGCAGTGCCGCTCAGGCCGTAGTTCCGCTGGTCGAGCGCCAGATCGTCGACAACGTGATCCTGCACCACCGCTCACCGCTCGCTCCATGGTTGGCGCTGCTCGTCGGTCTCGGCGCGGTGACCTTTGGGGCCGCTTATCTCCGGCGCTACCGCGGGGGCAGGGTCGCGCTGGACGTCCAGTACGACCTGCGCAACGCGATGTACGAGCACCTGCACGAGCTCGATTTTGCCCAGCACGACCAGATGCCGACCGGTCAGCTCGTCGGGAGGGCCAACTCCGACTCGACCCTCGTCCAGGGCCTGCTGAGCTTCTTCCCGATCATGAGCGGGAACATCCTTTTGATGGTGCTGTCACTTGCCATCATGCTGGTGCTCTCGCCGCTCCTCGCGCTCGTGAGCATGGTCGTGACGCCGACAGTGCTCGTCGTCGCCTACCGGATGCGCACCCAGATGTTCCCGGCGACCTGGGACGGTCAGCAGAAGGAAGGCGACATCGCCCAGATCGTCGACGAGGACGTGAGCGGGGTCCGTGTGGTCAAGGCATTCGGCCAGGAAGAGCGCGAGCTCGGGCGGATCGTCACGGCGAGCAAGACCCTCTACGGCTCGCATCTGCGGGCCGTTCGGCTGCAGGCGCGATACCAGCCACTGCTGCAGGCAATCCCAACGCTCGGTCAGGTGGCGGTGCTCGCGCTCGGAGGCTGGCTCGCGCTCGACCACAAGATCACGATCGGCACGTTCCTCGCCTTCTCGACCTATATCGCCCAGCTCGTCTCCCCGGCCAGGATGCTCGCCGGCATCCTCACAACCGCCCAACAAGCCAGGGCCGGCATCGAACGGATCTTCGAGCTGCTCGATCTGCGGCCGGCTATATGCGATATGCCGGCGGCAACCGAGCTGGCGCGTCTCGAAGGCGAGATCACCTTCGACCACGTGGAGTTCACCTACCAGGACGGCGGCAAGGCTCTCTTGGACTTCGACCTCCATATTGCGCCGGGTGAGACGGTGGCCCTCGTGGGCCCTTCCGGCTCCGGCAAGTCGACCGTGCTGGAGCTCGTCTCCCGGTTCTACGACGTGAGCGCCGGGTCAGTCCGACTCGACGGCCATGACGTTCGCAGCGTCACCCGGGCGTCGCTGCGCCGCCAGGTCGGTGTCGTCTTCGACGACAGCTTCCTGTTCTCGTCCTCGGTGCGCTCGAACATCGCGTTCGGGCATCCGGACGCGTCGCCGGACGAGGTCGAATCGGCGGCGCGCGCGGCGGGCGCAGACGAGTTCATCCAAGCGCTTCCTGACGGTTACGAGACCGTCGTCGGAGAGCGGGGCCTTACCTTGTCAGGCGGACAGCGCCAGCGGATCGCCCTCGCCAGGGCCCTGCTCGGCGATCCGCGGATCCTGCTGCTCGACGACGCCACGAGTGCTGTCGACGCCAAGGTGGAACAGGCCATCCACGCGGCCCTGCGCACGATCATGCGTGGCCGGACGACGCTGCTCGTCGCCCACCGCCGCTCGACCCTGCACCTGGCCGACCGCATCGTCGTCGTCGACGCCGGCCGCGTCGTGGACCAGGGCACCGACGCGGAGCTGCTCGAGCGTTGCCCGCTGTACCGGTCGATCTCGTCGGGAAAGAAAGAGGCGCCGCTCGCGAATGCCACCACGCAATCGGTCCTGCCCGCCCATCGAGCGGGCATGGTTACGAGGAAGGTCGCCTCGGCAGCTGTCCCTGCCCGGGCACGGTTCGGGACGGCCTCGCTCGGACCCGGGCTAGGGGGCCGGGGCGGCAGCAGCCGGAACGGCTGGCGCGCGAGTCTCGCCCCGACGCCAGAGCTGCTCGCAAAGGTGGCGGCGCTCAAGCCCATCCGCGACGTCCCCAATGTGGACCTCGAACACGAGACCGAGACCGGCACCGCGTTCTCGCTGTGGAGCTTTCTCGGCCGTTTCCGCGGCGCTCTCGGTCTCGGGCTGATGCTCGTCCTGTTCGACTCGCTCGCCTCGCTCGCAGGCCCTTATCTAGTGCGTGCCGGCATCAACGACGGCGTCGTCACGGGCTCGCGCTCGGCACTTGTCGCGGCATCGGCCGCCTTCTTGGCCGTGGTGCTCCTGGACCTTTTGGACTCAATCGCGGAGACGTTCGTGACCGGCCGCACCGCCGAGCGCCTCATGCTGGCGCTGAGGATCCGGATCTGGGCGAAGCTCCAGCACCAGTCGCTCGACTACTACGAGCGTGAGATGGCAGGCCGGATCATGACCCGGATGACCACCGACGTGGACTCGTTCGAGACCCTCCTCGAGACCGGGCTGTTGTCAGCGGTGGTGGGCTTCTGCACTTTCACCGGAGTCGGCGTCGCGCTGTTCTTCCTCAACTTTCAGCTCGCGCTCGCGACCCTCGTTGTGATGGTGCCCCTGGCCGTGGCGACGGTGGTGTTCAGGCGCAAGGCCGTGAGGACCTACGAGCTCGCGAGAGACCGAATCGCAGTTGTCAACGCCAATTTTCAAGAGAGCCTCTCGGGCATCCGCGAGACCCAGGCGTTCGTTCACGAGGAGGCCAGCATCGCCCGGTTCCACCGCCTCGGCCTCTCCTATCTCGAGGCCCGCGTCCGTGCGCAGCGGATGGTCGGCACGTACTTTCCCTTCGTCCAGTTCCTGGGCGACGCTGGGGACGCGATCGTGCTCGGCGTGGGAGCTGGGCTCGTCGCGAGCGGCCACCTCACGACAGGCGCGCTCATCGCCTTCATCTTGTACCTCGACCTCTTCTTCTCCCCGATACAGCAGCTGTCCCAGGTATTCGACTCGTGGCAGCAGACCCGGGTCTCGGTCGCGCGCGTCGGCGAACTGATGGCCCTCGAGACGCTCACGCCCGAGGCGCCCCATCCCTTGAGGCCCCCGCGGCTTCATGGTGCGGTGAAGCTCGAGGCAGTGCATTTCGCCTACCCGACGGGCAGGCCCACAAGCAACGGCTCGCCGCCTGCGACGATCGAGGCACTGCGCGGGATCGACCTCGAGATCGGCCCGGGCGAGTTCGTGGCACTCGTGGGCGAGACGGGAGCGGGGAAGTCGACCGTCGTAAAGCTCCTGGCCCGCTTCTACGACCCGACCTCGGGAACGGTTCTCGTCGACGGCAATGACCTCCGCGACTATGACCTCTCCGCCTACCGCCGGGAGCTCGGCTACGTCCCGCAGGAGGGGTTCTTGTTCACGGGCTCGATCCGCGACAACATCGCTTACGGCCGCCCGGACGCGAGCGACGACGAGGTGGAGGCCGCCGCAGTCTCAGTCGGCGCCGACCAGTTCATCGCCGAGCTTGCGAACGGCTACGGGACCGCAGTATCCGAGCGTGGGCGCTCGCTCTCGGCCGGTCAGCGCCAGCTCGTCGCGCTCGCACGCGCGGAGCTCGTCGATCCGGCGATCCTGCTCCTCGACGAGGCGACCTCCAATCTCGACCTCGCCGCCGAATCGAAGGTCGCCTCCGCGACAGACCGCGTCGCCCGGGGTCGCACGACAGTGGTGATCGCGCACCGCCTCCAGACCGCCAGGCTGGCTGATCGCATCATCGTGCTCGCGGACGGGCTTATCGTCGAACAGGGTACCCACGACGAGCTCATCGCCGCGGGCGCCCGCTACGCCGAGATGTGGAAGGCGTCAGATCTCGGCCTCGTGCCCGCCTGAGCACCATGGGAAACTTGGCATGATGCGGTCTTGGTGCCAAGTCGACCGGGCCCGTGCACGCCAGGTCCGGCGAAGCTCAGCGGTCGTCGCGAGCATGTTCGCGCTCGTATCGCTGAGCTGTGCAGGACCTCCGACGGCCGCGGCGTCCGGCGCGGCGCACCCGCGCTTTGAGATCCCGGCATCCGCGGATCAGCTCATCGTCGTCTCGAGTCCCACCTACGACCCTTCGGACTATCTCGCCACGTTCCAGAGCTTTCGGCGGGCGAACGCCTCTTCTTCATGGGAGCGCGTGTTCCCGGCCTGGCAGAGTGAGATCGGCTCGGGTCACATCGTCGACGTTCGCCGTGAGGGAGACCACGCGACCCCGACAGGGGTGTACCCGTTCGGCCTCACGATGTACGGGACCAGGCCCAATCCCGGAGGGTTGCACGAGCCCTACCACCAGCTCGTGTGCGGCGACTGGTGGGACGAGGACCCCTACTCGACCAGGTACAACCGGTTCGTGCACGTGGCCTGCGGGACGGCACCAACGTTCGCGGCCTGGTCCGAGCCGCTGTGGACCGAGACCCGGGGTGACAGGGGCTATCCGTACCTCGCGGTTATCGACTACAACGACGACCCGACCGTCGCCGGGCCGGATGCCCCCGGCTCGGGGATCTTCCTGCACGCCTGGATGGACGCACCTACCGAGGGATGCATCGCCCTTCCGGTCACCGACCTGCTGAAGGTGCTGCGCTGGCTCGAGCCTTCAAAGCACCCGGTCATCGAGATCGGCACCAACGCCGAAGTCGGCCAAGTTCCACCCGCACGCGCCTAGCGGTCCTGGCGAACAGGCGGGCGGCTCCGGTTCGGCCCGGCTCAGCCAGCCGTCACGACTTCACGTACGGCTGGCCGTCGGCCTTCGGCGCCCGGCTCTTGCCCACGAATCCTGCAACCGCGACGATGGTCGCGACGTAGGGGAGCATGAGCAGGAAGTCGGAGGGGATCGGCGCACCGATCGTGCCGAGCACGTTCGCGAGCGCCACCGAGAACCCGAACAGCAATGCGGCACCGGTCGCCCCGAGCGGGGTCCAGCGGCCGAAGATCATCGCCGCAAGGGCGATGTAACCCTGTCCGGAGGAGATGTCCTTGCCGAACGACCCGACCGATCCGATCGTGAGGGAGGCGCCGCCGATCCCGGCGACGAGACCGCCGAGGATCACGTTGCGGTACCTCGTGAAGAGAACCCTGATCCCCACGGTGTCGGCTGCTGTCGGGTGCTCGCCCACGGCCCGGACGCGAAGCCCCCAACGGGTCTTGAACAGGCCGATGTGCACGAGCGCGACCATCACGTAGGTGATGTAGAGGAAGATCGTCGAATCGAACAGGATCGGCCCGATGATCGGTATGTCGCCGAGCACCGGGATCTTGATCGAGCTGAAGGTGTTCGGCGAGTTCAGGCGGTTCTGGTAGGGCACCAGTGCCTGGTCATAGAGATAGCCGGTCAGTCCCGACGCGAAGACGTTGAGGACGACACCGAGGATGATCTGGTCGACCACGTAACGGATGGCGAACACCGCCAACAATGCGCCCAAGAGTCCCCCGGCAATCGACCCGGAGAAAAGGCCCAGCCAGATCGAGCCGAACGAGCTCGCTATGACAGCGCCCGCGAAAGCTCCGAGGAGCAGTTGGCCCTCGATGGCGATGTTGATGACCCCCGACCGTTCACAAAGGCAACCGGAGAGCGCGCCTAGGACGAGCGGGATCGAAGCCAGCATCGTGGTCTGCATGAGCGACACGAAAGGCAACGGAGTGCGGCCGGCATCGCACCAGCAAAGAAAGGCCACAACGAACGCGAGCATCACAGTCGCTGCGGTCAGGCGCCGCGAAAGGCTCGTCAGCTTGAGACCGGCATATAGCAGCCCGAGGACGATCGAGAGAGCGCCCAACCCCTCTGAGACAGGACCGGGTGCCAAGTTCAGGTTGGGGACACTGACCGCGGCACCCGTGAGTGTGAAGGTGAAGACTGCGTCGCCCTTGTCGGCGAGGAAGCCGAAAACGAAGATGTCGACCAGTCCGAGCATGACGAAGATGCCGGCGATGGCCTGTTGCCGGTCGATAGCCGCCCGCTGGTGACGCACCACCGGAATGGCCGTCATGAGCTCCATCCCTTCGCGAGCAATTGACCACCTTCACGGTTACGGCGGCCCCTCAGGTGGTAGATCTCCCGGACCAGCGGCGGCGCCGCCACGAACAGCACGATCAGTGCCTGGATGACCGTCGTGATGTCGACGGGGATCTGGGTCTGGGCCTGCATCGTGACGCCACCGGCATTGAGCGAGCCGTACAAGAGCGCGGCCAGCACCACGCCGCCGGGCTTGGCACGACCGAGCAGGGCGACGGTGATCGCGTCGATGCCGTAGGTCCCGTAGATCTGCGGGGTGAGCGCGAAGTCCGTCCCCAGGATCACGCTCGCACCGGCAAGGCCGGCGAGGCCACCGCAGATGAGCATCACGGTTATCCACGTGCGCTCCGGGCTCATCCCCGCGGCGCGGGCTGCGTTCGGATTGGCGCCGACGGTGCGCAGCTCGAAGCCCACTGTCGTCCTGTTCAGTAGCCACCCCACGGCCAAAGCAGCTGCAAGCGCGACCAGGAAGCCCGCATTGATCCGCAATGTTGCACCGGCGAGGTGAGGCAGCATGGCGTTGTTGTCGACGGGCGGGCTTACCGGATTCGGCAGGCCCGGCGCGCGGAAGACCGCCAAGCCGAGCAGGAACAGGATCAGGAACTCCATCACGTAGTTGAGCATGATGGTGACGATCACTTCGTGGGCACCCGTGCGTGCCTTCATGAAGCCGACGAACCCACCGGTGATGGACCCCCCGATGAAGCCTCCGATCACCGCGACGACTACGTGGAGGATCATCGGCATGTGGACTGCGAAGCCGATCCAGCCCGCGATCATGGCTCCGCCGATGAATTGTCCGGTGGCGCCGATGTTGAACAGACCCGCCCGGAAGGCAAGCGCTACCGCCAGGCCCGACAGGATGAGGGGTGTGGCATTCACGGCGGTCTCCGACAGCGGGTTGAAGATCGCCGCTATCGAGCCACCGTGGAAGGCGGCAGAAATAGTGTGCGGATTGAAGATGGCACCTTCGAGCATCGCCGAGAAGGCGGAGGCGGCCACGGCCCAGGCCGTGGAGAAGGCCGCGCCGGGAGCTGAGAACAGGTGGCTCCAGGCGTGCAGCACCGTCGGGCTCGAGAATGCGATGAGCAGCCCTCCGATGATGATGGCGGTCACGATCGCGAGGAACGTCACAACGGCGGAGTTGCCCTCCAGCACCGCGTTGAGGAGAGAAGTAGCGACATTCGCCTGAGCGGCCGTCGCCGCGTCCGGCCCGGTGTCGCCCGGTGAACCTTCTGCGCCTGGCGGTCCTTCCACCGGGCCGGCCTTGTGCTCCGGTCCGTTCCCGCCCGGGCCGGTGAGGTTCTCGCTCATGCCGGCTGAGCCTCCGGGACGCTGTCGTCCGAGCCGGCACCGGCCATCAGGAGCCCGATCTCCTCGATCGAGACCGTGGGCGGTCGGATCCCGGCGATCCGCCCCTCGTACATGACGATGATCCTGTCCGCGAGCGCAAAGATCTCATCGAGCTCGGTCGAACAGATCAGGACGGCTGTGCCCTGGTCCCGGGCCGCGACGAGCCGGCTGTGCACGAACTCGATAGAGCCCACGTCGAGGCCGCGCGTGGGCTGGTTGGCAACGAGCAGGCGCACCTCGCGACCGAGCTCGCGAGCAACGATGACCTTCTGCTGGTTGCCTCCCGAGAGAGTCCCCACCGTCATGTCGATCGAGGTTGCCCGGATGTCGTACTCGTCCATGTGCTTGGCGGCACTTTCGCGGATAGTGTCTATGTGAAGCGCGAGGCCCGACGCGAACGGCGCGCGGTTGTACACGTCGAGCACGAGGTTGTCGGCGAGCGAGAAACTCTCGACGATGCCGTCCTCCTGGCGATCCTCAGGGATGTAGCTCACGCCGGACTCGAGCACAACTCGTGTCCGGGCTCCTGTCAAATCCTGTCCCGCAACAATGATGGAACCGCTCTTCACAGGTAGCAGGCCCATGATCGCCTCGCACAGCTCGGTCTGGCCGTTGCCCTGGACGCCCGCGATACCGACGATCTCGCCACTACGGACTTCGAGCGAGATACCGTCCACCACCGCGCGTCCCCCAGCGGACTCGACCCGCAGGTCCTCCACTTCGAGGGTGACCTCTCGTGGGTGCGCCGGCTCCTTGTGCACCGTCAGCTCGACGGCACGACCGACCATGAGCGAGGCCAGCTCCTCGTCGGTGGCGGTCGGAGGTGGCGCGCCGACCACCTTGCCGCGGCGGATGACGGTGATCCGGTCCGCGATCTCCTGCACCTCCTTCAGCTTGTGGCTGATGAAGATGATCGACTTCCCCGATGCCTGCAGCTCTCGCATGATGCGGAACAGCTCGTTGGTCTCGCCCGGCGTGAGAACGGCGGTCGGTTCGTCGAGGATGACGATGCTGGCCTCGCGGTGCAACGCCTTGACGATCTCGACGCGCTGCTGGATGCCGACGGGAAGGTTCTCCACCAGGACGTCGGGGTCGATGGCAAGGCCGTACTTGCTCGAGAGCTCGAGCACGTCCTGGCGGGCGCGTCGACGGTTGAGGAGGCCGAGGACGCTCGTGCGCTCCACTCCGAGCATGACATTTTCGGCGACGGTGAAGACCGGCACGAGCATGAAGTGCTGATGAACCATGCCGATCCCGGCGGCAAGCGCCTCCCGGGGATTGTGGAACTCTACGGGCTCGCCGTCGAGGAGAATCTGGCCCTGGTCGGGTTGCAGCAACCCGTAGAGAACGTTCATCAGCGTCGACTTCCCGGCGCCGTTCTCGCCGAGCAGCGCGTGGATCTCGCCCGACTCGACGGTGAGGTCGATGCCGTCGTTGGCAACGAGGCTGCCAAAACGCTTCGTGATCCCACGCAACTCGAGTTGCAGCGCGACCTCCCAACCGGACATGGCACGTTCCAGGGCTGTGCCGTACGGACACCACCCTGGAACGGGCCTCTGCTTGCCTACCCTAGGTGCCAGAACCAGGGCGACGCCACAACGGAATCGCCCTGGGACTGGTCTCGATTACACCGGGCTACGAGTTGGCGTGAGGATCTTGCCGCTCTCGATTCCGGCCTTGATCGCCGCGATCTCCTTTTGAAGAGCTGCCGGCACCTTGCTCGCGAAGTCGTGGTAGGGCGCAAGGACGGCGCCGCCGTTGGCAAGGGTGCCGATGTAGTTGCCACCCTTGAACTTGCCCGCCGCCGTGGTGACGATCGCGCTCTTGACGGCTGACTGGATGCCCTTGGTCACGCTCGTGATGAAGTACTTGCAGTACTGCGGAGCACTCACACAACCGTCGGTGTCAACCCACTCCATGTTGACCTTGGCACCGGAATTGTCAGCTGCCTTCACGGCTGCGGCGGCACCAAGGCCGACGTTGCCTGCCACCGGGAAGATGATGTCTGCACCCTCGGAGATGAAGGTCGCAGTGAGCTGCTCGCCCTTGGTCTGGTTCGTGAAGTCACCCGTGAACGAGCCGTTCTGCGTGGCTTCGCTCCACCCGAGAACCTTGACGTCGGTCCCGTGCTTGCGGTTGTAGTACTGCACGCCATCCCAGAAGCCGTCCATGTAGATGGTGACGGTCGGCAGCTTGAGGCCTCCGAAGGTCGCCACCTTGTGCGTCTTGCTCATGCCGGCGGCCAGGTATCCACCGAGGAAGCCGTCCTGGACTGTGTCGAACACCAGGGCGTCGATGTTCTTGATCGAAGGCGAGTAGGTGTAGTCGACAATTGCGAACTTCTGGCTCGGATGCGCCTTGGCGGCGCTCTCGGTGTCGTCACCCATGAGGAAGCCGACTGTGACGATGATCCCGCACTTCTCAGCTATGAAGGCATCGATGTTGGGGACGTAGTTGCTCTCGGACGTCGACTGCAGGTACTTGCCGCCGATCGTGGCCGACTCGGCCTCTTGCACACCTTGCCAAGAGGACGCGTTGAACGACCTGTCGTCGATACCACCGGTGTCGGTCACCATGCAGGCGAGGAACTTGGCTGCATGTGGTCCCTTCGCCGTCGCGGAGTGCACTGGGGATGGCCGCGACGTCGCAGCACCCGACGAGCCTGCCGCGAGCGGGGCCACCAACGCCCCGGCACCTAGAACCAGAACCGACAGCCAGAGTAATCGCTTCATTTTCTTGCGCCTCCCAGGATTGATACTGATTATTTGCCATCACGTTACAGGTTGGTCATCGCGAAGTGGAGGGGAAACTTCACCCCGCCGACTGACCCGGAGATCAGTATGTCATCGTTTCGCAATATTTGCTCGGTCAGTCGGGCCACGTGCCCGTCGTCCGGCTTCGAGGCTGAGCGAGCCTCGTCTCATCACGCACAAGTGACACTTGACGTGGTATTTCGCGTCGCCGTCGATTCTTTCTTCGCGCGTGCAGTTGATCGAGGCTGCCTCCCATTTCGTGGCCTGATCCACACGAGCTGATGGACACGACGCCCGAGCTCGACCCGTTGGCCCGCAGTCGCTGGTTCTCCCCGCGTGTTCCAAGCCGTCTCCGAGGCCTTTCTCAGGTCGGCGATCTAGCTTGATCATGCGCCTCGAAGGCCAGGTCCTCCGAACGAGATGCTGCCCTCTTTGTGTCGGGGAGGGTGCATGTTTCGATCTGGTCGACCTGGCCTGGGCGGGCGCGTCAACCGGAACTGAGGGGTGATGCCATTGCCGATGAAGGGCGAGCAGGCCAATCACCCCTGCGCGGCCCTGTTTCGCCGAAGTCCGAGTGCCGGCAACACCGGAGCCGGTGAAGTGGTCGAAGCCAGATGACCGTCGCAGGTCCGGCTAGGCCACTTTGTCCCGGCTGACGCCGGTAACTGAAGCCAGGGTCGCCCCTAGTTCGCAAACGCGGGCGCGCGTGGGCGTCTGAAACAACCGAAGGCGCCCGGCTACCGACCCTCGCCCGAGGTCCTCCTTTACCGGGCGCGACCTCCCGGTGGAGAAAACGCCTCGGCTACAATGCGCTCATCAGGCCCGGAGCGAAGATCGCCGAGGCAACGGCCTAATTGTCTCAGGATCCGGAGGCGTGAGGTGCCCGCGACCGTCGTGGTCGGAACCCAGTGGGGTGACGAGGGGAAGGGCAAGCTCACGGACCTCCTCGCACGCGACGTGCAAGTTGTCGTGCGTTATCAAGGTGGGCACAACGCCGGTCACACGATCGTCGTGGACGGTGAGACCTTCGCTCTGCAGCTCATCCCGAGCGGGGTCCTGTACGACCACGTCGTGCCCGTGATCGGCAACGGCGTCGTGGTGGAACCGACGGTGCTCCTAGCCGAGTGCGCAGCCCTTTCAGCGCGAGGAATCGACATGAGCCGACTCGTCGTGTCAGGCAACGCGCACCTCGTAATGCCCTATCACATCGAGATCGACAGGGTCACCGAGCGCTATCTCGGCAAAGCCAAGCTCGGAACCACCAAACGCGGGATCGGGCCCGCCTACGCGGACAAGGCTGCACGCATCGGCTTGCGGGTGCAGGATCTCTTGGACCCGAAGATCTTCCGCCAGAAGCTCGAGGTCGTGTTGAGAGAGAAGAACGCGGTCCTCGCCAAGGTGTACAACCGCCTCCCACTCGACGGCGACGAGATCGCCGCCAAGTACCTGGGCGAGGTCGCCCCCGCTCTGGCGCCGATGATCGGCGATTCGGTGAGGCTCGTGCACGAGGCACTCGACGCCGGTCACCAGATCATGCTCGAAGGTGCCCAGGCCACGTTCCTCGACCTCGACCATGGGACCTATCCCTTCGTCACGTCCTCGAACCCCACCGCGGGCGGTGCGTGCGTCGGCACGGGTATCGGTCCCCGGGACATCGACCGCGTCATAGGTATCGCCAAGGCGTACGTGACCCGGGTTGGCTCGGGCCCCATGCCCACGGAGGTGACCGACGAACAGGGCGACATGCTCGTCGAACTCGGACATGAATACGGGACGAACACGGGCCGCCGGCGTCGTCCGGGATGGCTGGACCTCGTCCTGCTCCGTCACGCTGTGCGCCTCAATTCCCTCTCGGAGATCGCCGTCACCAAGCTCGACGTTCTCTCGGCTTTCGACACCCTCAAAGTCTGTGTCGCTTACCGCGACGGAGATGCCCTTTACGAGCACGTCCCCTACCACCAGTCGGTGCTTCACCGCGCCCAGCCCATCTACCGCGAGTTGCCGGGTTGGCGCTCAGACCTCTCCGGAGCGAGGACCGTATCGGATCTCCCCGAAGCAGCTCGCGCTTACCTCGAGGTCATTGCCGAGTACACCGGCGTGCCGGTGAGCTATGCCGGAGTGGGGCCCGGCCGGGAGCAATACGTACGCTTGACCATGTGAGCAAGCCAATGCGGCATCGCTTGGATGTCACAGCTGGCACCAGAGAGAGGGCGGCATGATCACTCGATACTCGATGCCGGAGATGTCTGCTGTCTTCGCAGACAAGGCCCGGCTCGGCCTATGGCTCGAGATCGAGCTTCTGGCTGTGGAGGCGTGGGCGAAGCTCGGTGTGGTCCCACTTGCACACGCGACGGCGTGTCGCGAGCGGGCCCCCAAGATCGACGCCCGTTTCGTCCGGCGCGTCGCCGAAAGGGAAGCCGTCGTCAACCACGATGTCGCCGCGTTCGTCGATGTCGTGCAGGAGTCGATCGGTGGGTTCGAGGGATTATGGATCCATTACGGCCTCACCTCCTCCGACGTGGTCGACACCGCCTTGTCGGCGACGCTTGTAAGGGCTGCAGACCTGCTTCTCGTCGCGGTAGGAGGCTTGGTCTCGGTCTTGAAGCGCCGGGCCCTCGAACTCGCGTCGGTGCCGACTGTCGGGCGGACGCACGGCATGCACGCCGAACCGACCACTTTCGGGACCAAGCTCGCTCTGGCCTGCCTGCAGGCCGATCGTGACCGGACGCGCCTTCAACGAGCACGAGAGGCAGTGAGGGTCGGGAAGCTCTCGGGAGCCGTCGGTACCTATTCGAACGTGCACCCTTCGGTCGAGCAGTACGTATGCAACGCTCTCGGGTTGCAACCGGTTCCGGCCACACAGGTCATCGCGCGGGACCGCCATGCCGAGTACTTGTACGCGTGTGCCTCGCTCGGCACCACGGTCGAAACCCTGGCGACCGAGATCCGCCTCCTCCAGCGAACCGAGGTCGGTGAGGTGGAGGAGCCTTTCTCGACAGGCCAGAAGGGCTCGTCGGCGATGCCGCATAAGCGCAACCCGATCGGCGCCGAGCGCCTCGCAGGTCTTGCCCGGGTGCTACGCGGTTACCTCGTCGCAGGCCTCGAGGACGTCGCCCTCTGGCATGAGCGGGACATCTCCCACAGCTCAGTCGAGCGGATCGTGCTCCCGGACGCGAGCATGATCGCCTACTACTCGACCAAGAGGATGAGCGTCCTCATTGACGGACTGGTCATCCACGCCGATCGCATGCTTGAAAACCTGCTCGAGGGCTCGCATGGGCTCGTGTTCTCCCAGCCAGTGCTGCTCGCGCTGATCGGTTCGGGACTGGCCCGCGACGCCGCGTACCGCATCGTGCAGCGCGACGCGCGGGCTGCTCAGGAGCAGCGACGCTCCTTCCGCGACATCCTCGCGCAGGACCCGGAAGTCAACGAAGCTCTAGGTGGCACCACCAAAGCAGAGAAAACACTGGGCGAGGCGTTCGATCTGACGCGCTCACTTGCGAACATCCAGCTGACTTTCGCCGCCCTGGAGAGTGTCTCCGGGTGATTCGCGACGCTACTGCCACGCTCCGGCCACGCGACAACTAAGGCCGGTGGTGAACGGGCCGTTAGTACTGCTTGCGCGTCGTTGCTCGGGCCGTCGACACACGAGATAGGGCGGAACGACCTGTGCGATACCGGTCCGGAAGCTCACGCCTCCTGACCGTCTTGCAACTAGGACCGGCGACTCCAGTGGATTCCGGCCTTTTGCAACACTTCGGCCGTCACCCCTGCCTCTCGCCAGGTCGCGTAGTCGATCCCCTTGCGTGACCCATAGTCTGCCGCGACGAGCACAAAGGCCTTCTCGAGCTCAGGGAGATCGTCTTCGGCCTCAGCGCTGGCGCCCTCGATTCGCCGCTCCAGGTTGCGCCGCTCTTGGATCAAATGAATCCGCTGTAGCGGATCGGCCGCAACGAGCCTCAACTCGAGGTCAGCAAGACGCGCTTTCAACGCATCCGCGCTGGTCGAGCGTCCACGACGCGGCTTCGACCTTTCGAGCGCGACAAGATACCGGCGCACTGCATTGCCCTGGCGACGACCTTCGGCGAGTGCGTCTTTGTGCGACGGGGAGAGACCCGGCTTGGCTGGCTTTTTTCTTGGTGGCATACAACCAGTATTGCCGATAACGACGACCTGATCCAATACCACTTAGCAGGTCATCGTCGCGCGGGCTTATCAGGCCCGCGACATGGGGTCGGAAACCAGCAATTCACCGGTCCGCAGGCGCGCCCGTGGCGGGTGCAAAATGGTCATCAGAGCCTCCGACCGTGGGCCGAAACCTCTTGAAACTTGCGAGGTTTCCGGCGATGTGGAGAAGGTATTGCCAATACCGGAGCAGCCTCGTACTGCTTCGGAACTTGGCATGCGGGGCCGAACATGTGCCCGCTGGACTAGTCCCGATCTCCTCAGATTGAAATGCCGGCCACGCGCCGACCGCGACCGCGGATTGCAGACTGCGAGGTCAAGATCGGCTCGCGCGACAAAGCCCGGCTTCAGCCCCGCTGTACGAGGAACGTGCCCGTCGAACGGCTCACAAGACGCCCCTTCGCGTCCTCGATACGTGCCTCGGCGAATGCGACCTGCTTGGCTTGGCGCATGACCGCCCCACGCACAGCTAGGCGTTCGCCGGCAGTAGCGGGTCGCATCGTTTCGGTCTTCAACTCCAAAGCTGCGCCGGTACGGTCCTTGCCAGAAAGCCCGGCATTGACGGCGAAGCTCATTGCCGCATCAAGCACGACAGCATGCACGCCGGCTTGGACCACGCCGTGCGGGTTACAGGCCACCGGCGTGGGCTCCCACGAGGCGGCGGCCCAGCCCGCCCGGTCGTCGTCCTCGATCCCATAGTCGTCGAACGAGACGCCGATCGCCGCCAGGACCGGCGTGCCGGCATCACCCAGCCACCTGCTCATGTCCTTCTTGGCGGGTGGGCCTTCGGGACCGGCAGGAGGATCTGTTCGACTGGGCACTTACTCACGGTACTCCCACGACCGTCTCCGGGCCGCCAGGCCTGGACCACCTCGGCCACGCCAAGGGCTTCTAGCGCGCATGGCCGCGACGAGATCACCGAAGCCCGGTGCCGCGCCGAGTCCACCTGAGCAGATCCGAGGGCCCTAAGGAGCGATCGCGATCGGGTGCGGTCAGTGGTACTGGGTGGCCATCATGGCGCCGACCACGATCCCGACCAGGCCGCCGATGAGGTACCAGTTGCTCGTGCCACCGGGCATGATCCCGACGTAGTTTCCGACGATCAAGAGAAGCCCGATGATGAGCAGTGCCAGCAGCACGGGTCCGAACCAGCGCGGGCTGTGCCTGACGCTCTTGGGGATCGGTGCGGTGTAGCGCTTGTTGATGTCGCGGCTCTTGGGAGGTGTGGCACGACCGCTTGTCCGTCCTGGCCGTTCGCCTGGGGGCGTTGCCCGGCCGTTGGTCGCGGTCCGCTTCTTCGAGGAGGTGCTGTCGTCGGATCCTGCATGCGCCTTGGCCACGGAGTCGAGGATAGTTCCGATTCGCGCTACCGGTATCCTCGCCGTCTATGGGCATCAAGGTGGCGGTCATCGACAACTACGACAGCTTCGTCTACAACCTCGTGCAGTATCTCGGAGAGCTGGGCGCAGAACCGGTCGTGGTCCGCAACGATGCGCTCGACGTGACCGGCCTGAGAGCGTTGAATGCCAGCGCGCTGGTGGTCTCGCCCGGTCCGGGCCTGCCCGAGCACGCTGGCGTGAGCTCGGCCGCGATCGCCGAACTGGGAGGCGAGGGCTTGCCTGTCCTAGGTGTCTGCCTCGGCCACCAGTGCATCGGCGAGGTCTTCGGCGCAAGGGTCGTGCGCGCTCCCGAGATCGTGCACGGCAAGGCGTCGCCTATCCACAACGACGGACGCGGCGTGTTCAAAGACCTCCCCGAGGTGTTCCAGGCCACTCGGTACCACTCCCTCGTCGTCGAGGCCGACTCCGTTCCCGACTGCTTAGAGGTGACCGCCTGGACCACCGACGGAATCGTCATGGGGCTGCGCCACAGGACACTTCCCATCGAGGGCGTGCAGTTCCACCCTGAGTCGATACTCACCGGCTTACCGGGCCATGTGCTGCTCGGAAACTTCCTCGAGCTCGCTGCGGCGACCGAGGTCGCGACGAGGTGACCGGCTGAGCTGAGGGCGCGGCAGGTGCGGAGGCACCACGACCCATGGCATTGATCGATCCGCCCCGGCACTAAGGAATGCTGGATATCCCCGAGACTGAGGGCGTAGTGGTCGTGGTCGTCGTCGCGTTGGGCTGCTCGACCGAGATCATGACGGTGGCGCCGCGCTTCTCCTGGGTCCCGGGGTCGGGGGACTGGGCCGTCACATAGAGAGGCTCGATGCCGGGGATCGTGACCGGGGTGACGCCGACGTTCAGGTGGGCGGCTTCGATGAGGGCCATCGCTGCGCCCTGAGTTCTGTGGACCACGTCGGGGACGATGGCAGCAGGACCCTGTGAGATGACGAGTGTGATCGTCAATCCGAGCGGCTGCTTGGTCCCGGGCGCGGGCTCGGTCGTGATGACCAGGCCGTTGGCCACGGTGCTCGAGAACTGGAGGACCGGGTTGATGAAGAAGCCCTCGGCGGTGAGCAGATCGCGCACGGCCGAGATCTGTTGGCCTACAACCGCCCTGTTGAACGGTAGTTTGACCAGTTTCAGACCACGGGCCACCGTCAGGGTCACGGCCGTTCCGTAGGCGTAGTACCCGCTCTGGCGGCTCTGGGAGAGAATCGTGCCTGAGGGGATCACTGCGCTGTTGCGCGGCTCGTAGACAACGTGAACGATGAATCCCGCCGCCTTGAGCTGCCCCTCTACCTGGTTGAGTTGAAGATTGACCACGTAGTGCAGGTCGATCGGGTTCGGGCCCCTGGAGACGGTCAGGTGCACCTCGTCGTGCTTTTTCACCAGATCACCCAAGGTTGGATCCTGGCTCGTCACCAAGAACTTGCTCTGTTCGTTACCGGTCTGGAATGTCACGATCGGGTCAAGTCCCTGCCCGCGCAGCAACGACTCGGCCTTGCGATAGGGCATGTTGACCACGTCTCTCGGATGGAACGAGACCGCCCCGCCGAAGTACCCGAGAGAACGACCGCCGATGTAGACGATCACCACCAAAGCCGCTGCGAGCACTATCGCAGCCAGGACCCACGGCACGAACCGCCTCTTCGGGTACTCGGGGTGGCCGGAGCCTGTGCCCGGGGGCGGCACACGCTCCTGGATCTCGGTCGGGGCAACCGCCAGGCCTGTCGCCGACAGGACCAGCGTCGGGCTGACCGGGATCGCGATCGTCTGGGATCCAACCTCTGACGGCGACGGCGACGGCGGCGGCGCCAGCACCGGCAGCCCGCGCATGAAGCGCTCGAGATCGTCGTGGAAGTCCTGTGCGGTCGCGTATCGGGCCTGCGGCTGCTTGGCCATCGCGTGCATGATGATCGCCTCGAGGTCGCGAGGCACCCGCGGCTCGATGACGCTCGGCAACACCGCAGTTTCCGAGACGTGCTTGTAGGCGATCGCCACAGGTGTGTCGGCCGTGAAGGGGGGGCGGCCCGTCACCATCTCGTAGAGCACGACGCCGAGGGCATACACGTCACTGCGGCCGTCCACGCCGAGACCTTGGGCCTGCTCGGGCGAGAAGTAGGTGGCGGTGCCCATGACTAGACCGGTCTGGGTGACGCTCTCGCTCGCGCCGATCGCTCGCGCTATACCGAAGTCTGCGACCTTCACTTGGCCGTCGGCGGTTATGAGGACATTGCCGGGCTTGACGTCGCGGTGGACAACGCCGTGGCGGTGCGCGTAACTGAGCGCCTTCGCGATATCGGCGGCGATTCCGGCCGCCCGCGTCGCCGACAGCGGCGCCTGGGTACGGATGACCGAGGACAGCGGCTCGCCGTCCACGTACTCCATCACTATGTAATAGGTGCGGTCGGCCTCGCCCCAGTCGAAGACCGGAACGATGTTCGGGTGCGACAGGTTCGCGGCGGCTTGTGCCTCCCGGCGGAACCGCTCGACGAACGAATGGTCCGACGACAGCTCCGGGAAGAGCATCTTCAAGGCGACAGGACGATCGAGAAGCAGGTCGTGCGCGAGGTAAACCTGCGCCGTCCCGCCGCGTGCGATCTGGCGGCTCAGCTCGTAGCGACCGTTGTAAACCGGGGGTGGGGTCTCGGGCATCGTCGAGGACAGCCTATTCGGCCGTCCGGTCTGGCCGGGTACACGATCAGGGGGGAGCGTGCCGCTCATTGTTGCATCGCCAATGCCTTCTGCATGACCGCGGCGACTACAGGGCCGGCTACCTGGGCGCCGGTCGAGTCCACACAAGAGCTACCGGGCGGGATCGGGACGATCGCCGCGATCGCGACAGTCGGCGTCTCACCGGCGCCGGCAGGCGCGGTGGCTATGAGCCAGTTGTAGGTTCCGCAACCTTGCGCATTTATCTGTGCTGTGCCGGTCTTGGCCGCGACCGGTGGAAACAGGTACGGCGGGAACTTCCCGTACGCCGTGCCTTGCGGGTTCTCGGTGACGCCCAGCATGAGCTGGCGGACAGCCGCAGCAGTAGCCGCCGAGGTCGCCCGTCGCCAGGGATGAGATTGATAGGTCTCCACGAGATTGCCCTCACCGTCGATGACCTTGTCCAACAAGTGCGGGGTCATGATGACGCCGTTGTCTGCGATTCCTGCCGCGACAAGTGCCATCTGCAAGGTCGTCGCCGTGACGTTCTCCTGTCCGATCGCGGACTTCATCAACCCCGGCGTGTCGCCGGCGAAGTCCTGGGGCGGTGGGAAGTTGGAGGCTGCGGTCTCGCCTGTGGGTAGGTCGATCGGCGGAATGGTGTCGAAGCCGAACGCGGAGGCCTCGAGATAGAGGTTCTTCGGCCCGAGGCTTTCGCCGACCGAGGCGAAGGACGTGTCGCACGACTTCAAGAGAACCTCGGCCAGAGTCCCACCGCAGTACTCGCCGTTGAAGTTGTACAGCTTCTGGCCGCTCGTTTCGGGGAGGGTGACGTAGGACACGGTCGGGAACACCTTTGTCGCGAGACTTGGAACATGGTCGAATACTGCGGAGGTATCGACGACCTTGAAGGTCGATCCGGGCGCCTTGGCCTGGGCAGTCGCGTAGTTGATCAGCGGGTCGCCGGGCGAGCTCAAGAGCTTGTTGTAGTTGCTGATGACGGCGTTGTAGGCGCTCTCGCCCTTCGGGCCGGCGTGCAGCGAGAAGAGATTGGGATTGAACGTCGGGTTGCCGTACATCGCGAGGATGGCCCCGCTCCGCGGGTCGATCGCGACTACGGCGCCTGTCTCGCCGGCAAGGGCCGTCGCGGCAACCTTCTGGAGCGCGACCGACACCGTCAGGGTGATGTCGTCTGTCGTCTTGTGCTGTGTAAGGAGCTGGCCGAGTGTCGACGAGGGAGTGTTGTGCTGGGTGAGGAGCTGGTTGTACTCGAGCTCGAGCCCCGTGGCATTGCTCACGGCGACCGACTCGTAACCCGTAATTCCTGCGAAGAGCGTGGCTGTGGCCGAAGGGTAGATCCTCAGCTCGCCGTAACCGTCGGTGGTGGGCTTGGACATGGCGAGCACCACTCCGTCAGAACTGTAGATGTCGCCTCGCGCGAGCATGTAAGGGTCGGGCAGATTCGCCTCGTTGTCCGGGTTGTGCACCAGCGAGTTGGCCTGCCGGACCTGGAAGTTGTTCAACTGCAGGAAGAGCACGACAAAGCACGCCAACAGCACGAAACCCAGCCAGCGGATCCGTCGATTTATCATCCAGTCCCCTTTGTCGGGACCGTGGTCGCTGTCGCATGTGCCGATGTGGTCGTGGTTGACTCACTCGGGACGATCACCGTGTGCTCGAGCGCGAGGCTGTGCACGAGGTTGAGAGCCGCTTGATAGGAGCTCTCCTCCATTCCCTGCTTCAAGTAGTCAACGTTCGAGGACAGCAACTCGGCCGGTGTGATCGTCGTGCGCTCGACGACAGAGGGCTTGAACCACAGCAAGCCGCCGGGACGTCCCTGGAAGATCGTCACATGACCCTGGTCGAGCCCGACATAGAACGATGCCTTGTCGAACCAGACAACGACGCCCGCGGTGCTGCCGAGAACCGCGACGAACACGAGCACGAACAGCGCGACCCTGATCGTGAAGATCCTGTCCCTGTGCTCTCTTCTCCGGTCTTTTCCCTTTCGCACGAGCACCATCGGCCGGCCGTGAGGTCCCCTCGGGGCCGCGCCGGACAAAGGGGCACCCTGTACGACAGGAGGCGACTTCGTCAACGGGACTGCCAAAGACTCTTGAACCGCGGCAGGCGGGTCGGTCTCCTCAAAGGCCAGAGCGTCTGGCTCCCGGGTCGCGCCGGCTCCGGTGGCCCCCGCGACGGCGGCGTAAGCCTCGGCAGCTGCTGTCGCTTCAACTGGCGGCGTGAGCGCGACCGCCTCGGTGATCGGCGCGATCTCCTTGCCCGTGCCTCCACTGTGTGAAGCCGTGGCCACCACCGGGATCACGACCACGTCGTCAGTCTCCGCGGGAGCCTCGCCAGAGAGAACATCGAGCACGACGACTGTCACGTTGTCGATCCCGCCGCGGTAAAGGGCAAGCCGCACGAGCTCGCTCGCCGTCTTCTCGGCGTCTGCCTCATCCAACAGCACGTTCGCGATCTCTTGCTCGTCCAGCTCGTTGGTGAGGCCGTCGCTACAGAGAAGAAGCCGACTGCCCGGCTCGAGGTCGAGCTCCCAGCAGTCCGGCTCGATACTGGGCTCGATCCCGAGCGCACGCGTCAGGATGTGCCGGTGCGGGTGGACCGCCGCCTCTTCAGTGGTCAGCTCACCGCTTCTGACCATCTCTTCGACAACGCTGTGATCCTCGGTCAGCTTGTGGACACGCCGTTCAGCTCGGTCGAGGAGATATCCCCTCGAGTCGCCGACGTTCACGAGGGCAAGTTGCGCCTTGCCGTCGGGCTTGTCGCCCATGAATGCAGCCGCAGTCAGAGTCGTGCCCATCCCCCGAAGGTTGCGGTCGGACTTACTGCGGCTGTACACAGCCGAGTTCGCGGCGACGACGGCTGCGATCAGACCATCTGTCGTTCGATCCCGGCGGTAGGCATCGAGCAGATGCTCGACTGCAATTCGAGCAGCAACCTCGCCGCCGAGGTGACCTCCCATCCCGTCGGCGACTGCCGCCAAGTCGCTCGTCGCGAGAGCGACGTCCTGGTTGCTGGCCCGCAGATAACCGGTATCGGTCGCGGCCGCGGTCCGCATCCGGCTCATCGGGCCACCTCAAGGATCGTGCTGCCGACCTTCACGCGGTCTCCCCGGCGCAGCCGCGCAGGAACGTCCAGACGCTCGTCGTTCAAGAAGGTTCCGTTGGTGGATCCGAGGTCCTCGATCCACAGCTCTCCGCTGCGCGTAAAGACGCGGGCGTGGATCGAGGAGGCGAAGGTGTCGTCGTCCAGTGGAACCGCACAGCCGGGCGAACGACCGACGGTGACTTCGTCACCCAGCTCGAAAACACGCCCACGCCGCTGGGGAGGATCGATTACCCGCAGGCGCAGGACGAGCGCCTTGTCGGCGGCCACCGGAGCTGCAACGGGCGCCGGGGCCTGCTCGGCACGCGAACGGCGCACCTCGACCCACACCATGCGAGCCGCGTAGACGAAGAAAAGCCAGATCGCTGCGAGCAAGGAGTACCGGAGCAGCTCCAGGAGCGAGTGGGGCATCTGGTCGCCGTTACCTAGGAGGGGTCGAACCTGAGAGAAGTCGTCCCCACCGAGATCACGTCGCCGGGAACGAGGCGGTGCTCACGAACCGTGACGCCGTTGACCCGGGTCCCGTTGGTCGAACCGAGGTCGACGACGAAGATGGCGTCGCCCTCCCGGCGTACCTGGGCGTGACGACGCGAGACGTTCGGGTCGTCGAGGACGACCGCGCACTCGGGCAGGCGCCCGATCGTGACCACTTGAGAACCGATCCCGACGCGGCGCCCGTCAGGAAATACGAGCCAGTCGCTCGGCCGGTCCTCGCCCTCGACCATCTCGCTCTCTATGGCGAAGGTGCTGACGGACAGCTGGGGGTCGAGATGAAGGTCCAGCTTCACCGGGCCGACGAACTGGTAGCCCTCGCGGCCGGCATGCTCGCGCACGGCGGTGATCAGCTCACGCTCCAAGGCGTCGCCGAACTCCTCGAATCGTTCGAAATCCTGAGGTGAGACGAAGATGTTGAACTGGTTGGGCACGATGAAACCGTGGATGCCGATTGCGCGACGGAGGTCCATTTCGCGTGTGAGCCTCCGGCCGAGCTCGATCGGCTGGAGCTGGCCGCGGAATGCCTTGGCAAAGGCACCCTCGACCAGGCGCTCGAGGCGACGCTCGAACTGCTGCAATCCCATGGTGCAACAAGACTACTTGTGGGGTGAACTGGCCTGATGGCACGAGTCCTCGGGGCCGGCCTCAAGTCCGGCTTGCTGTGGTGACCCAGCTGCCTGGGCTATCGTCTCGGCAACGGGCGAGTGGCGGAATTGGCAGACGCGCAGGATTCAGGTTCCTGTGTCCGCAAGGACGTGGGGGTTCAAGTCCCCCCTCGCCCACCCGCGAAATTTCGGTGTCTCGCGACATGCCAGAAGCTGGCGTGCTGGCACCGCTACGGAGCGGTCCGGGTCGCACGCTCCGGCTGCTCGGCTGCGCGTCGGCCGCCGCGCCGGACCTGGCCATGAGCGCGTTCCGCACGGCTGGTAGAGCTGCCGGATCGCCTCGGGATCAAGGTGAGCCGGAAACGGGGTATCATTGCGGTGCACCAGTCTCCACCACGCAGGCTGAGTGCTGTGCTGGTATCCGTCATTGGACTCCCGCTCTAATGTGCGTGGAGCAAGAGGAGTTCCAGAGATGGCTGTAGGTACTGTGAAGTGGTTCAATGCCACCAAGGGGTTCGGGTTCATTGCACCCGACGGAGGCGGCGAAGACCTCTTCGTTCACCAGTCGGAGATTCAAGCGCAGGGCTACCGCGAGCTGCTCGAAGGCCAACGGGTTGAGTTTGAAGTCACCCAGGGCAAGAAGGGCATGCAAGCCAGCAGCGTCCGCGCGATCTGAAGTCTCATGCCCGCAGCCGGAAGGCTGCGGGCATGAACAGCAGTCAAAGGAGCTCGACACGTGGCCAACAAGTCGCCACAGAAGGACTCGGGCAAGAAGCCCGGGAAGTCACTGAAAGAAAAGCGCGCGGCTAAGAAGGCAAAGCAGGCACCGGTGAAGATCGGGACCACCGGCAAGCCGGCCTGAGGCCCCTGCGCAGCACCGAGTAGTCCGCAACTTCGGCCTTGCCTATGTCGTAGCGTGACGCGCACTTTGCGACGCATAGACCTGCCAGGATGTTGCGATGAGCGATGTATACGGGAACAGCCCGGCGGTCGAAGAGCCTGAACCCTTCGTCGCCGATGACGCCGCCGACGAGGTATCACTCGACAGCGAGATCGACTTCGACGACGAGCAGGAGGAAGACCAGTTGCCTCTCGACGTCGTCGAGGCGATCGAAGTCGGGGTAATGCTCGACGATCCCGAGTCCGTCGACGAGGACCGCCAGGACGACTAGGCGGCAGCTGTTACTGCCAGTGCGCCGCGCGCGTCACGGGTCGGGTCCCTGACGCCGTTCCCGGAACGGAGGCCGCCGTACCCGGCGCGAACTCGGCGATCGCCAGCACGGCCCCACCGCTCAACACCGAAGCGGACCGGATGTGCCCGGTACCCGGCGCCAGCGTGACTCCCCAGGCCCCATAGCCGTTATCCAGCCAGAAGGCGCCAAGGAGCACGGTCTTGCCCCCAGCCAGGCGCACTTGACATGTCGCCTCACCTGACCATGACCCGTCGTCGAGGCTCATGAACAGCCACGTCGTGTGGCCCGCGTAGACCGTGACGTCTCCGATCCTTCGGCCCGCGGCCAGAAGCGATGCCGACTCGACGTGTCCTCCGGGCTCGGTGCCGAACGCGGACCGGACTGCCGGTGGTGCCTGGCCGCCCCGCACGAGCCACCCGGTACCGACACCTGCGCCGACAGCGACGATCATCACCGCACACACGAGCGCCAAGGAGGCCGGCCGCGCGAACCACCGCCGGCGCACGGCAGGTCGGGTCGCTCGCCCCGCCCCGAGCCTGCCCATGAGTCTCACCTCGAAACCGAGTGGGGGCTCGATGGCGGGCACGACATCGAGCAACGAGTCGGCCGTGAGCGACAGCTGCTCCATCTCGGCGTGACAGCGCGGGCATGCCTCGAGGTGGGCAAGTGCCTGGGCGCGTTCTCTTCCTGTCGAGATCCCGAGCGCGAGCTCCGCGATCTCGTCGACGTACCGGCCGCATTCGGGTCCGGAACGCGCGTCGTCGCTCATTGACGGCTCCCTTCGCTGGTCATCGTTTCGCGGAGCTTGGTGAGTCCCGCGCGGATCCGCGTCTTGGCGGTTCCGAGTGGTATCGCTTCCCTCTCGCTGATCTCGGCAGCTGTCATTCCGTAGAAGTAAGCGAGCACGAGCGCCCGTCGTTGCTCGGCACGCAGGGCCGCCAGCGCGAGACGAAGCCCGCGTGCGGCGTCCGCGCTCAATGCGGCGGTCTCCGGCGACACCTCACTGCTCGCGAGGCCGAGGTTGACGAGATCGTCAGGGTCGGTCGGGACCGCCCGGCGCATGCGCAAGGCGTCGATGGTGAGGTTGCGTGTGATAGTGAGCACCCAGGTGGAGACCGCGCCGCGGCGCGAATCGTAAACCGGCGCATGCCGCCAAGCTCGCAGCAGGGCTTCTTGTGCGATGTCCTCGGCGAGGGCCGCGTCGGAGACCATGCCCATCGCGAGTCCGAACACTCTTGCCTGATACCTCCTCACGAACGCGAGCCCGGCCCGCTCGTCGCCCTGTGCCATGCCGGCGAGCAACGACTCGTCGGACACCCGAGTGGCCGGCTCCCGCGTTCGTCGCATCACAAGGAGTACGGCCGGGAGCGTCCTGCGGATTGGACAGCCGTGATGCCGAGTCTCCCGGGTGCGGCGTCGCCTTGAGACCGGTCCAACCGGCCGCTTGTCATCTGATGGTCTCCGGCATGTCAGGGACAACACCACAAAGCGACCATCGCATCCATCGCGGGACAACACGATATGGCGCGCCATACCAGTTGCGACAACCCGGCTGCGGAGCGAAGAGGCGTCCGGCACTGTAGATTTCCGCAGGTGAGCGGTGCTTATGGATCGAGCCGGCGACCAAGGACCCGGCGCCTCGACCCAGCGGTCTACCGGCGCCGGCGCGTTGGCGTGGCGCTGACGGCCGTCGTGACAGCCGCACTGCTGTTCGGGATCGTCTCGCTCATCGAAGGCGGGGGGCCGACCAGCCAGGGACCGACCACGAGCACGACGACAACCCTCCCGCGCCTTAGACCAACCGGGATCGGCCTTAAGACGGTCACCTGGACCGACACCGACCCGAACGCCGGGCTGGTGGTCAACCCCGCTCCGGGGGGCAGCGCCGGTCCCCGGACGCTCGTCACCGAGATCTTCTACCCCGCGATCGGCGGTTCGATGAAGACGCCGGCCACTGACCTTGAACCCGACTATCGCGGCGGCCCGTTCCCTGTCATCGTCTTCGCACACGGGTTCGACACCCTGCCTGCCACCTACAAGCCTCTTCTGTCCTCGTGGGTGATGGGCGGCTTCGTCGTCGTGGCTCCGCTGTTCCCGGACGAGAACGCGAACAAGATCAACTCCCTCGTGCCTCGCACCGTCACTCAGAGCGAGCTCGCCGAGTCCGACGTCGTGAACGAGCCCTACGACATCGCGTACGTGACAGGCGAGGTCGAGTCTGCTGCCAGCGGTGCCGCCTCGAGCGGTGCCGCGTGGCTGAAGGGCCTCGCCGAACCGGGCAAGATCGCCCTTGCCGGTCACTCCGACGGAGCCCAGGCCGTCGCTGCCCTGGTCTACGCCGAGAAGTACGCGGCGACCTATGAAGCGATGCCATCGCGTCCCTTCGGCGTCGTTGTCCTTTCGGGATCGGAGCTGTCGGGCACCTACGCACCACCAGCCGAAGCGCCAGCGGTGCTCTTCGTGCAGAGTGCCGTCGACGGCTGCAACTTGCCCCAGGAAGCCGGCACGCTGTTCCACGACGCCGGCGGTGGCTTCTTCCTGGAGCTTTCCGGAGCACACCATTTCTCCCCGTACGTCGGTGTGGGCCCGGCTGCGCCGACAGTCGAGAGGCTCACGGCCGCCTTCTTGAAGAGCGCGCTCGCGGGCACACCGAGCCTTAAGAAGCTGTCGGCATTCGACACGTCGCCCGGCGTCGCGAAGCTCTACGGACCGTTGAAGCCCCCGGTCATCACCCCGCTCGCCGAGCCCAGCCAGGCAGAGCGGTCCGCGGCATGTACGGTCCCGTCCACGTCTTGACGCGGGGCGGACGCGCCACCATATCGAGGCACTGAGGCGGAAACCAGGCCCGAAGGCACACTGTCCCGCCTTGTGGCAGGCCAGGTTTCAGCCCGGTGCGGCATCTTGGTGCGTGACCGCCGACTCAGGGCCGGTGTCCTCTGCCCCGAACCGAGCGAGCACGCCGTCCGTGAGCGTTATGGTCCGCGCGTGCTGGGCCGGGATCCGCGGCCCCGGCAGGATGACGCCGGTCAGATTGAGCGGGTCCGTCGCCGACAGCTCCACCGTGACGCCGTCGAGGGCGCTCCTGGCGACCGCCCGCAGCTGCTCGGCTGCTTCCGGCAGCGCGAACTGCTCACCCGCGAAGCCCGCGACGTGTCGGCCTCCGAGCACGACACCGCGCGCCTCCAGGCGCCGCAAGGCCCAGAGAACGTCCCTCCAGGCGATGGCGAGAGACTCCCGTCCCAACAGGTCGCGGAAGACCACCCCCCAGCGCGAGAGCAGCTGGCCCGCGACAGCTTCGGCCAGTTCGTCGGGATCCAGGTCCGCTTTGTCCTGATCGGTCCCAGCGCCTCGGGTGACACCGGCGGGATCACTCCCCGCCAACGCGCCGGAGCCGAGTCCGTCTCCTAGCAAGGACCACCTGCCGCCCGAGACGGCGGGCCGGACGCGCAGGCGGTTGCGGCCCGGGCGGGGAAGTCCAGGCCTTGACCGGCCCGCCTGCAACGGCGAGCTGCGCGCCGGAAACGAGTTGGCCCGCGTCCTTCCTCCGCGCCCGCTCAACAGTGCCCGGACAGCCTGGAAGCCATCCGCTGTGAGAAGCCCGCGGGCCATCCCGTCCCAGAGCGCTTCGACGACCTCGCCTGGCATACGGCCGGTCAGCTGACACAGGTCGGTGACGAACAGGGCGCCGTAGCCCCGGAGCGCCTCAACCACGTCCAACGCGGCACCGACACTCGGCGGGTCCGGCGCCACCCCGGCCCGGCTCGCGGCGAGGAGCCACGCGAGGTCCTCGCGTCTGTACAGGCTGATCGGAGTCGCCGGCGAGGGCGTCGCCCCGCCCCGGCGGGGCGGGCCGGCCAGCCGGTCCGTGGCCCTGAGGCCGAGCCGGCCGAAGGCAAGCTCACCTCGCGCGCACCACTCGTCAAGGAGGGCGGCTTGATAGCCGGCGACCCGGACCGGAAGGATGGCCGATTCCCACGCCTCTACAGCCGCCTCGTATCCCTGCAGTTGCTCGATCACCTCGACGACGCCGCCGGAGCCGAGCAGGCGGTGCCCAGGGCCGACGTGCTGCCAGGACAGGAGGAAGCGCATGAACTGCTGGGCACTCACCGCCTCCGCCAGGCGTCGTGAGCCGTCGCGCATCGCAGCGTGAATGCGCGCGAGCAGGTGTCTAGAGCAGAACCGCTCGGCGGGAACAGCCCCCGCCAGATGAGCGCCCACGACGACACGGCAGCGAAGGACGGAGCCCTCCGCTTCCAGGCGGGCAACTGCCGAACGGAGCTCTCCCACGGTTCCAGTGCCGATCGACGCCGACAGCTCCTCGAGGGTGACCGGCCCGAGCATTCCGAGATGGCCGCGCGCAGCGACAACCAGCGCATCGCCCCGGGAACAGGGAACCGATTGTGTCGGCGGGCGCTCGAGCCGATGGTCCGGTTCGAAGCGGGCTGCACCTACGAGCTCGGTGGCGAGCTCGCGGCACTCGGTGGCCACCCACCGCGGGCCGGCGACGGGGAGCTCGACTTCCATGGTCCGACCGCTCTGTGCGAGCGTGTCCATCCATTCGCCCCACTCGCGCCGCGGTGCAGCGAGCACCAACGAGCAGAGCATGTCGTGCAGCTCCTCGGCGTTGCGCAGCTCGGGCTGCGCCTGTTCGACGATCTTCGCCACGACCGCGGGTTCGAGCGCGGCGAGATCGTGGGTGTCGAGCGGAAGCCCCCTACGTGTCGTCACCGCCCGAGTCCTACGTTCCTCGAGGGGTGCGTCGTCGAGGAAGGTGTAGGGACGCCCGTTCAAGATCTCCTCTGCCAGCACCGACGGGACCACGGTGTCCACACAATGTGCCCGCACCTCGCCCGACCGGACTCTCGTGAGCACCTCGGTCAGGCCCGCGAGGTCCATTGCCTCGGTGCAGCAGTCGTGGAGGGTCTGACGCACTATTGGATGATCGGGGATCTCGATCGGCCCGGAGACGTTCTCCTGGCATGCGGCCAGGGCCGGGAAAATCGCGGCCATCAAGTCGTCTGCCTCCATGCGCCCGATGGCGGGCGGGACCCGACGGCTCCCGCGATAGCGCGGCGAGACGAGAGAACGGGTCAGGTTCCAGCGCCAGCGGGACGCGAACATCGGCGTCGGGAGGACAGCCTGGATCAAGGTGTCCCGGACGGTCCCAGGCGAGAGGAAGCCGAGAACCTCCTCCAGTGGGAAAGAGTGCTGCGGCCCGAGGGAAAGAACAACTGCGTCGTCGCTCGCGGCTGCTTGCAACTCGAAATCGAAGGTCCTGCAGAAGCGTTTGCGCAGCGCCAGCCCGAGCGCACGGTTCACCCTGGCCCCGCGGGGCGAATGAACGACGAGCTGCATCCCGCCGGTGTCGTCGAAGAACCGCTCGATCACGAAGCGTTCCGTCGTCGGCAGCGCGCCGAGCTCGACGTAGCCGGCGGCTAGGTAGGAGACGACCTGTTCCGCGACCGCACGCTCGATCCCGGCGAGGGCCTCCACGATCTCGACGGCCCGCTCTCGGCCTTTGGCGGTGCCCTCCGCCGCGCCGTCGCTGAGGGCCTCGGAGACCGAGCCGCGCAGATCGGAAACTGCCTGGGAGAGCTCGGCGGTTCGCGCGGGGGCCTCACCGAGCCAGAACGGGACGGTCGGCGAGGCCCCTTCCGCATCGACCACCCGGACCGTGCCCGGCTCGACGCGTCGGATCCGCCAGGACGCGCTGCCCAAGAGGAACACGTCGCCCGCCATCGACTCGATCGCCCAGTCCTCGTTGACCGTGCCGACGAGAGTCTCTTCCGGCTCAAGGACGACACGGAAGTCGGCCACGTCCGGGATGGCACCTCCCGATGTCACAGCTGTGAGACGGGCACCGCGTCGCGGGCGGAGCACACCGTTCACGCGATCGCGGTGCAGGTGTGCCCCACGCCGGCCCCGTCCGGTGACGACGCCCTCGCTGACGAGCTCGACGATAGCCTCGAAGTCATCGGCACCGAGCGCGCTGTAGGGGGCTGCCCGGCGGGCGAGCGCCAACAGCTCCTCTTCTCTACAGCCCTCGGGATCGGAGGCGGCGCACTCCGCCACCAGCTGCTGGGCAAGGACGTCCAGCGGCGCGACAGGCGGCACGACCGCGTCGAGACCTCCGGAGCGGACCGAGGCGAGCAGCGCCGTGCACTCCACCAGCTCGTCGCGCGTGAGCGGGTAGAGCCGGCCCATCGGAACGCCTCCGACATGGTGCTGGGCCCGACCGACACGCTGGAGAAAGGTGGCGATGCTCCGGGGCGATCCGAGCTGGCACACGAGCTCCACAGGGCCGACGTCTATGCCGAGCTCGAGTGAAGCCGTCGCCACGACGGCGCGGAGCTGCCCGGCACGCAGGCGCGCCTCCACCCGGAGGCGGCGGTCCATGGACAGGCTCGCGTGGTGGGCCTGGACGCTGTCTTCCCCGAGACGCTCGGCAAGCTGGTGAGCGACCCGCTCTGCCATCCGCCGGGTGTTGACGAACACAAGGGTCGTCCGGTGCTGGTCGATGTGGGCCGCGATCTGATCCAGCACCGACGCCATCTGATCGAGTGTCGACACGGCGCCGAGCTCGTCATCGGGGAGCTCGATGGCGACGTCCAGCCGGCGTCGATGGCCGACGTCGACGACTATGCAACGTGGCTCGCCACCGGGCAGCGTCCGGTCCTCACCGGCGCCCACCAACAGACGGGCAATGGTCGCTATCGGCCGCTGCGTCGCGGAGAGCCCGATCCGGACCGGCCTGTTCTCCCCCGTGACCAGGCGATCCAGTCGTTCCAGGCTGAGCGCGAGGTGCGAACCGCGCTTATCGCGGGCCAGCGCGTGGATCTCGTCGACGATCACGGTCCTCACGCTCGAGAGCATCTCCCTACCCCGCGCCGAGGTCAGCAGGAGATAGAACGACTCGGGTGTCGTGACGACGATCTCAGGGCGGTTGCGCAACATCGCCGAACGCTCGGAGGCAGGCGTGTCGCCGTTGCGGACCGCCACTTGCACCTTCGGCGGCTCAAAGCCGAGCTCGACAGCGACCTCGCCGATCTCGGCGAGGGGCTTTCGCAGGTTCTCGCTCACATCGACGGTGAGGGCTCGCAAAGGCGAGACATACACGACATCTGTCCCTCCGCCGGCACCTGCGGACTCGGCCGCCTTGTAGCAGCGATCTATCGCCACCAAGAACGCGGCCAGGGTCTTGCCCGACCCGGTAGGGGCGGCGATCAGGGTGTCGAGGCCCGAGGCGATGGCCGCCCAGCCTTCCGCCTGCGCCGGGGTGGGCCCGTTCGGGTAACGCCTGCGGAACCATTCGGCGACCGCGGGATGAAAGCCGCGGAGCGCCTCGTCGTCTTCGAGGCCGACGGTGGCCCCCCTCACCGGCTGCATGGACTGTCATGTTATCCGAACACTTGTTCGATCGTCGCGGGCGCCGGGAGTGCCACGGACGAATCAAATTCGACTATCTCTATGCAAAGAACGCGTCGGTGGGCCAACATGTCGCCATGGATCTGCTCGTCGTAGTCGGAACTGATCAACCGCCCGAGCACCTAGCCGCCAAGGCGCACCACATTCTCACGGTCCCTGTCGCCGAGGTCGCGCCCGCCCTGATCGCCGAGATCCGGGCGCGGATCCCCCGCCACGTGGCCGTATTCGGCCCGGGAGCCGCCCCGGTGGCCGCGAAGCTGCGCAAGGCCGGGCTCCCTACGGAGCTTCATACCGACGAGGACGTGTCATCGAGGTCGGACCTCTCCGGCGTCGAGGTGGTGCCCCTGACCGATCGTGGGCCGAAGATGGAGGTGGCCGACTCCCTCCTCGATCTCGTCGGCAACACGCCGATGGTGCGCCTCGACCGCATGGGCCGGGACCTTCCGTGCCCGCTCGTCGCAAAGCTCGAGATCCTCAATCCCGGCGGTAGTGTCAAGGACCGCCCGGCCATGGCGATGATCCAAGCCGCAGAACAAGCGGGCCTGCTCGGTCCCGGCTCGACCATCGTCGAGGGCACTTCCGGCAACACCGGAGTCGGCCTCGCGATCGTCGCGGCCCGGCGTCACTACCGCTGCGTGTTCGTCATGCCCGACAAGATGGCTGCCGAGAAGGTCGCGCTGCTGCGCGCGTATGGCGCCGAGGTGGTCCTCTGCCCGACCGCGGTCGCGCCGGACCACCCGGACTCGTACTACTCGGTGACAGCACGGCTAACCGACGAGATTCCCGGCGCCTTCCACCCTGACCAGTACCACAACCTCGAGAACCCGGCTTCCCACTTCGCCACGACAGGGCCGGAGATCTGGCGCCAGAGCGCCGGAAGGGTCAGCCATTTCGTCGCCGGCATCGGCACCGGCGGGACCATATGCGGGATCGCCCGCTACTTGAAGTCGCAGAATCCCGACGTTCAGATCGTGGGCGCCGATCCCGAAGGCTCGGTCTACTCGGGGGGCTCGGGAAGGCCTTATCTAGTGGAGGGGATCGGCGAGGATTTCTGGCCGACGACCTACGACCCGAGGCTGGTCGACCGTGTCGTCATGGTGAGTGACACCGACTCGTTCCTCACCGCCCGGCGTCTCGCGGTCGACGAAGGGATCCTCGCAGGAGGTTCGACCGGCACGGCGGTCTGGGCGGCGTTGCAACTCGCGCCCGAGCTGCGCCGCGACGACGTCGTCATCGTACTGGTCCCCGATTCGGGACGGGGGTACCTGTCCAAGTTGTACAACGACGAGTGGATGGCCGATCACGGTTTCCTAAAGACGAGCGGGCACACCGTGGCCGACCTGCTCCAGCACAAGGGCGGCCGCCTGCCCGGCATGATCCATTTGCACCCGGGTGAGACAGTCCGGCAGGCGATCGCGGTCATGGCCGAGTACGACGTCTCTCAGGTAGCGGTCATCCAGGCCGAGCCCCCGCTCGCCGAGGCCGAGGTGGTAGGCGCCGTCCGCGAGCGCGACCTCATGCAACGAGCGCTGCGCGACCCGGAGATCCTCGAGCGGACGGTGGCGGAGATCATGGGCCTGCCGCTCCCATCGGTGGGAATCGGCGAGACGGTTGAGATCGCCCTTCAGCGCCTGGAGATGTCGCCGGCGGTGACAGTCCTCGACAACGGTCATCCGATCGGAGTCGTCACCCGGTCCGATGCACTTGCGTTCCTGGCTCAGGCCGGTGCGTCGAGGGAGGCTCGATGAGTTCGTCCAATGATCAGACGCCAGAGCGACCCGGCTTCGCCACCCGCGCGATCCACGCCGGCCAGGACCCCGATCCGCTCACGGGAGCGGTCGTCACGCCGATCCACCTCGCCTCGACCTTCGCCCAGGAGGCGGTGGGCAAGCACAAGGGCTACGACTACGGGCGCACGCGAAATCCCACGCGGGTCTCGCTCGAGACGACGATCGCGTCGCTCGAGGGGGCGAGTCACGGCTTCGCGTTCGCGAGCGGCATGGCTGCCGGAGACGCCGTCCTACGCCTGCTGATGCCGGGCGACCACCTGGTGATCCCCGACGACGCCTACGGCGGCACCTACCGGCTCGTCTCCACCCTCTACGCGCGCTCGGGCGTCGCGTTCTCTCCCGTCGAGCTGCAGAGCCCCGACGCCTTGGCGGCCGCGTGGCGCGACGAGACACGCCTGGTGTGGCTCGAGACGCCGAGCAATCCCAAGCTCAACATCATCGACATCGCGGCCGTCGCCGCGGTCGCCCACGCCCACGGGGCCCGCTGCATCGTCGACAACACCTTCGCCACGCCCTACCTTCAGCAGCCGCTCGAACTGGGTGCCGACGCGGTCGTGCACTCCTCGACGAAGTACCTGGGCGGCCACTCCGATGTCGTAGGCGGGTTTGTCGCCACCAACGACGTGGATCTAGCTGCCCACCTCGGTTTCGTCCAGAACTCGGCCGGGGCGGTGCCGAGCCCCTTCGACTGCTACCTCGTGCAGCGTGGGCTCAAGACCCTCGCGGTCCGCCTCGAGCGTCAGTGCGCCAACGCGGCCACGGTGGCGGCTCATCTGCTCGCCCACGCGGCGGTCGAGGACGTCTACTATCCGGGACTTGCCCACCACCCGGGGCACCAGCTCGCAGCAGTTCAGATGCGCGACTTCGGCGCGATGGTGTCCTTCACGCTGCGAGGGGGTGAGAGGGCAGCGCTCAAGGTGGCCGCGGGCACAAGGCTGTTCACCCTGGCCGAGTCCCTCGGGGCAGTCGAGTCGCTGATCGAGCTCCCTGCCAGGATGACCCACGCCTCGACGGCCGGATCCGAGCTGGAAGTCGATCCCTCGCTCATCCGCTTGTCCGTGGGGCTCGAGAACGTGGGCGACCTGCTCGAGGACCTCGACCGCGCGCTCGCTTTGGCGGGCCGCTGAGCGGTCGGAGGTGTCAGAAGGACCTCGTCGCAAGCCAGTTCCACATCCGCCACGGCGTCACCGCTGGGATCAGGTACGTGGCACCGAAGAGCCGCTAAGGCCAGGAACCGGGCAAAGCGACCCCGGAGGGCGAGCTACGGGCGCCCGGTTTCGCTGAGGACCGTGCGGGCTCAGTTCGCGGAACTGCGAGGCAGGATCGAAAAACAGCGGTCCTCCAGCCTCCCGAACGCGTAAGAGGGATACATCCCCCAGAACAGCCCGCGGCAGCGCTCGGACCAGGCGAGCGCGGCGGACGAGGACAACCTGCGGTGAACCTGCAGGATCCCACCCTCGAAGACCCTGTACTCGGCCCAACTTCCCGGGAAGTCCTTGACGCACGCGACCTCGGCGAAGGGGACCTCGCCGGTCTCGGTGAACCTCCGCACGCGGTTGCGGTGCGTGTGCCCGGCAAAGTACCCACAGATGGCGGGACGTCTCGCTATGACCTCGACGAGGCGCTCGGAGTCGCTCGGGTTGATGCCGAAGTAGTCCGGTGCGCGGTTCAAAGAACCCGGTTTCCAGCAGTGGTGATGGCCGAATACGAGCACCTGTTGGTCCGCGCGGGCTCCGAGCTCGTCGAGCCACTCCAGCTGCTCACGGCGGACCTGGCCCGAGTCCCTCCCCTCGATGACCGTGTCCAACAAGGCGAGCGTGACACCGGGCAAGGCCATCTCCTGGCAGGGCTCGGACGCATAGTGGCGGCCCGAGAAGGCATCGTGGTTCCCGCGCACGTGCAGGAGCCTGTCGCCGAAGGTGCCGAGGTAGCACTGGAGGAAGGCGTCGTACTCCACAACAAGGCCCGACGCGGTGAGGTCGCCCTTGACTACGACCGCGGCAGGTTCGATGGCGGCGATCTCGGTGACCGCGGCGCGGCTCATCAGCTCCGGATATGGCAAGGCGCCCGACGGTGACGAGAGCTCGACGGCGGGACCGAGCTTGTCGAACAGGACCTGCAGATTGCCCTTCGCGTCCGCCATGCCTTTGGCATCCATGCCGGCAGCGGTGAGGTAACCGACGGTGTCGGCCACGTCGGCAATCTTGCCGCACCCGGTCTCGCCGAGGTGAAGGTCGTTGACCGTCGCGAACCTGCAGAGAAGCTCGCCCGGAGGCCGCTCGAGCGTGCGGGCGGCGATCCCATGGCGCAACAGGGACGTCCCTGGCTTAAGACCTGTGATGACTTCGTAACCCGGCCCCGACCAACTGGCGGCCATACCGGCGTTCCCGACCGTCTCGGGTGAGTGGAGATGGAAGACGACCTCGTCCTCGGCGACTGTAGTGAGGTCCCAGACTTCCGGAGCCGTCGTCATCGCCACCCGACTTGAGCACCCGAGCGCGCCCCGCCTCGAGCCGCGGGAGCCTGCCACCAACGCCCCGAGAAACGCCATACGTACTGCGACCCGTCCCCCGAGGACTCGAGGCCTGCGGTTCGCGGATCGTCCTGACCGGTGCCCTTTGGCCAGCACGCTGCCACCGCCGCGGCGATGACCTCTGCCAGCTGCGAAGGAGCAGCGAGCGGCCGAGCCGGAATCGAAAAACGTGGCCGATCGGTGATGCTCAAAGCGGCACGTTCCCGTGTTTGCGCTTGGGCAGTTCCTCCCGCTTTGAGGCGAGCAGCTGAAGGGCGCGGATCAGGACGCGTCGGGTGTCGGCCGGGTCGATCACGGCGTCGACGTATCCGCGCTCGGCGGCGACATAAGGGTTCGCGTAGCGCTCGATGTAGTCGTCGACGAGCTCGGCGCGCCGAGCAGCAGGGTCCGACGAGTCCACGAGCTCGCGCCGGTAGACGATCTCGACCGCACCCTGCGGGCCCATGACCGCGAGCTCGGCCGACGGCCACGCGTAAGCGAAGTCCGCACCGATGGATTTGGAGTCCATGACGATGTAGGCGCCGCCGTAGGCCTTGCGGACGATCACCTGCATCCGAGGCACGGTCGCCTCGCAGTATGCATAGAGGAGCTTCGCGCCATGACGAATGATGCCACCGTACTCCTGGTCGGTTCCCGGCATGAATCCCGGGACATCGACGAAAGTCACGAGCGGGATGTTGAAAGCGTCACAGGTCCGCACGAACCGGGCACCCTTTTCCGACGAGGCGATGTCCAGCACGCCAGCGAGCACGCTCGGCTCGTTGCCCACGATCCCGACCGTGCGACCCGCGATCCGGGCGAAGCCGCAAGTGAGATTCATCGCCCAACGGGGGAAGTACTCGAGGTACTCGCCACCGTCGACGACTGCTGTAATCACTCGCCTCATGTCATAGGGCTGGTTGGGGCTGTCGGGGACCATGTCACGCAGCTCGATGACCTGTGCGTCCAAGTCGTCGGGCTCTTCGAGGTCCGGCGGAGCCTCGAGGTTGTTCGAAGGGAGGAACGACAGCAGATACCTGACCTCGTCGAGGCATGCCTTCTCGTTCTGCGCTACGAAAGTGGCGACACCCGAGCGCGTCGCGTGGCTCATCGCTCCGCCGAGCTGCTCGAGAGTCACGTCCTCTCCGGTGACGGTCTTCACAACGTCGGGCCCGGTGATGAACATGTGGCTCGTCTCGTGCACCATGAAGATGAAGTCCGTCATCGCCGGGGAGTAGACGGCGCCACCGGCACACGGCCCGAGAATGACGCTGATCTGTGGCACAACCCCCGAGGCGCGCACGTTCCGGGAGAAGATCCCGCCATAGCTGTGCAGGGATACGACGCCCTCCTGGATGCGTGCCCCACCGGAATCGTCGAGGCCGATGATCGGCACTCCCACAGAGAGCGCAAGGTCCATGACCTTGTGGATCTTCTCGGCGTGCGCTTCGCCAAGTGCGCCCCCGAACACGGTGAAGTCCTGGCTGAACACACAGACACGCCGTCCGTCGATGAGCCCGAAGCCCGTGACGACCCCGTCGGTGTAAGGACGGGAACGCTCGAGACCCATGCCGTGCGAGCGGTGCCGCACGAGCAGGTCCATCTCCTGGAACGAGCCCTCGTCGAGCAGGTAGTCGATCCGTTCGCGGGCGGTCATCTTGCCCTTTGCCTTGTGCGCCTTGACCGAACGCTGCGATCCCGCGTTGATCGCCTCATCTCGCCGGGCCTCGAGTCCGGCGAGACGGGTGCCCATCGAACGGTCAACGGTGGGGTGCTCGGTCATCGTGCGAAGGCTACCGGTCGTCGGGGCGCTCTGATCACTTCCGCGCGGCCCGCCACTTGGGACTCGACCCGCCGCGAGACACCCGTGGGCCGCACGCCATACGCTGCGGGGCGTGAGCGATGACGACCTGGTGCGCCGACTGCGCTCGGGCGACGAATCCGCGTTCATAGAAGTCGTCGACGCGTACCACCCGTCAATGGTGCGCCTGGCTCAGGCCTTCGTCTCGAGCTGGGCGGTCGCGGAGGAGGTCACGCAGGACACCTGGGTCGCCGTTCTGAAGGGCATCAACCGCTTCGAGGGCCGATCCTCGCTCAAGACCTGGATCTTCCGCATCCTCGCGAACCGGGCTCGGTCAACAGGCGTCCGTGAACAGCGCACCACGCCTGTGAACGTCTCTGACGAGACCTCTGTCGACAGACGACGCTTCGACGCCGGGGGGGCGTGGTCGGTCCCGCCGAGCCACTGGTCCGACGAGATCATCGACCGGCTCTCGAGCGGGCCCCTGGTCGACCGGGTGCGAGCCGCGATCTCCGACCTGCCCGAAAGTCAGCGTGCCGTCGTAACGCTTCGTGACTTGGACGGACTGTCAAGTAAGGAAGTATGTGACGTGCTCCAGATCAGCGAGGCCAACCAGCGGGTCCTGTTGCACCGCGGGCGCAGCCGAATACGTGCCCGCTTCGAAGACGAGTTGGCCAAGCAATGAAGCTGCATGCGCTCCGTCGGGACATCGTCTGCCGAGAGGCCGTCGAGCTCGTGACCGATTATCTCGAGGGCGCGCTGTCGCCGCGTGACACACGACGTTTCGAGGTGCACCTGGAAGCCTGCGACGGCTGCGAAGAGTACGTGCGACAGGTCCGTGCGACGATCAGAATCCTTGGGGTGGTCCAGCCCGAGGATCTCGCGCCGGAGACTAGGCAGGGTCTGCTGGAGCTCTACCGCCAGTTCCGGGAGGGTTGAGCCCACTGGGGAACCCCGCTCCGGGCTACTCCTGAACGAGCTCGATGAGCGTGCCGAAGGCGCTGCGAGGATGGACGAAGGCTACGGTCGTGCCCCGCGACCCGGCCCTGGGCGATGCATCGATCAGCTGAGCGCCTGCGGCTCGCATCCTGTCCAGTGCCGCGGCACAATCGGCCACCCGGTAGCCGACATGGTGGATGCCTTCTCCTTTGCGCTCCAGGAATCGCGCCACCGGGGAGCTGGCGGCAGTAGGGCAGAGAAGCTGTATGTAGGACTCGGCGACGCAAAGCAACGCTTCCTCGACTCCATCGCGTTCTACCCGCTCGCGGTGGGCGATCCGGGCACCGAGAGCCGAGCCGTACCACTCGATGGCCGCGTCTAGATCACGCACGGCAATCGCGACATGGTCGATCTCGGTCATCGTCTGTGGCTCGGATCGATTCGCTTCCACTGGCCCAACCTCCTGAAAACGGTGGTCTTGTCCTCGACGACGCGCTGCCGCGAAGGCGCTAACGCCGGCCGGCACTCGTCCCTCGAGATGGTCTCCTGGCGGCAGGAGCTCAGCCGTTGACCTCCCGCCGACCCTCGAGGGCGCGCCCGAGGGTGAGCTCGTCGGCATACTCGAGGTCCCCGCCGACAGGCAGCCCGCTCGCTATGCGTGTCACCTTCACCCCGATCGGCAACAACAGGCGCGCGAGGTACATCGCGGTCGCCTCTCCTTCGAGGTTGGGGTTCGTGCACAAGATCACCTCGGCCACGCCCTCCACTCCGAGCCTCACAAGCAGCGGCCGTACGCGTAGCTGTTCGGGGCCGACCCCGTCGATCGGGCTGAGCGCACCTCCGAGCACGTGATAGGTGCCGTGGAATTCGCGAGTTCGCTCTACGGCGACAATGTCGCGCGGGTCCTCGACGACGCAGATGATGGTCCGGTCGCGACGCGGGTCGGAACAGATAGTGCACAGCTCGGTCTCCGCGACATTGAAACAGCGCTCGCAGAGCCGGATGCGGTCCTTCACCTCCACGATCGCCTGGGCGAGGCGGAGGGCGCTGTCCCGGTCCGCCTCGAGCACGTAGAACGCGATGCGTTGAGCCGAGCGCGGCCCGACACCGGGCAGGCGCCCGAGCTCGTCGACCAGCTCTTGTATCGGCCCGGCGAACACTGGCCGGTCAGGCCTGCGGATCGTCGTCGACTGAGTCGTCGACCTGGTCTTCGGAGTCCTCGTCGTCCTCTTCGTCGAGGCCGGCGAGGCCAAGCAGGTCCATACCGATCCCGAGGTTGCCCATCAGCCCCTCGAGATCGACACCGAGCAGTGCGCCGAGATCGAGATTGCCGACGGGGCCGCCGAGGTCGAGCCCGTCCCCGAAGGCGGGATCCGCCGGCATCTGCACCAAAGACCTGAGCTCGACGATCTTGCCGAGCGCGTCGTGAAGCGCCGCGAGCACGGCGTCCTCGAGAAGCGCCGGGTCCGAGGGGTCGATTATCGAAGGGTCGATGTGCACGGACTCGGGCTCGAGCGACCCGGTCAGCCGTATGACGACGGCCCCGCCGGCAGCGTGGCCCTCTACGCTCGCCGCCTGTATCGCTTGTTCCTGTGCCTCGAGGTCGGCCCGGGCTTCCTCGAGCCGGGAGAACAAGTCGCCCAGCCCACCGTCCGGAGACGAATCATCTTCGGCCATCAGACCTCCTCTGCCCCGGGAAACGCCTCCATGAGTCGGTCTTGCGCCCACGAGAGCGTGTCACCGGCAACGCTTTCGGCGTTCGGATCGACGTCGTCGGGGTCGAGCATCTCGTCCTCAATGTCATTGGTACCACTGCCTGCAAGCGCGTTGCGGACAGAGACGTCTCGGCCCGAGGCACCCGATGCCGACGACGAGCGGGGGGGACGCGCCGCGGCTTCACCCCGCTTTGGCGTCGTCACCGTGGGCGATGAAGCCGAGAGGCTGTGGGCCTCGTCCATGGACTCCGGGGCTTCCCGCGGACCACTGGTGGTCGAGACCGGAGCCGAGTGCGAGGTCCCGAGATTGGTCTCTGCGACTAGCCGCAACTGAACGGGACGACCAAAATGCCGGCTCAGGGCTTGCGCGACTTCCTCGCAGTCGAAGCCCGCCCGCTCGACGTGCGCCGAATTCGGCAGCGCCAGAACGGCGGTGGCACCGTCGTTCGCGAGGAACCGGCCCACCGCGAACACGGCGCGGACTCGGGGACGCAACTGGCTGAGCACATGGTCGCCCCACGCAGCCACGAGCTCATCCCGGCTGGGTGGAGGCAAGTTGCTCTCCGGTGCCTGCGCTGCGGGGGGACCGTCGCTCACCGGTGGCTGCGAGATGGCCGAGCCTGTGCTCACAACGCCGGAATAGACGCTTTGACTCGCGTCAGCCGGGGAGGCGGATACCCCGAAAGCACCGAGTGTCGGCTGCAGCTCCAGTTGGTCGTGAGCGCTCAGAGCCTGCTCGTGAGGCTCAAGGGCGCGGGCGTCAGGGGGTGCTGGCTTCGGAGTCGACGCGGCCGGAGGAGGAGGAGGTGGTGGTGGTGGTGGTGGAGGAGACGCAGCGATCGGCACGGTGAGGTTCTGGATGCGGCGTTCGAGGCGCTCAATCCGTTCGATCAGTGCACTCGGATCGTCGTCGACCTCCGGGTGGCTGAGGCGCACGATGGCAACCTCGAGGGTGATCCGGGCGTCTAGGGCGTCTCTCATCGCCACGAGCGCAGTTCCCAGCACCTCCATCGCCCGCACGCTCCGAGCCGGACCGAGCAGGGGCAATTCGGGCACGGACGCCTCAGTCGCCGGCGGCTCACCTTCGCGGGACAAACCGGGAGCAACGGCGGTCAGGAACTCGCCCCGCAGTTCCTCGAGGAGCTCGCTGGCGATCCGTGGCGCGTCGCGGCCCGAGACGAGTGCGCTTTCGACGACCTGCAGTGCACGGGTCGTGTCACGGTCCACCAGTGCGACAAGCAGCTCGCGCAGCAGGGGACGGTCGTCGTCCACGACGCCTGACGCCACCACCTGGTCGAGCGCAGAAAGGGCGTCCCGCGCCGAGCCTCGCCCACGGCGAACGGCTGACTCCACAGCGGATTCGGGCAGATCGAGTTGGGCGTCCCGCGCGATGTCCGCGAGCAAGAGCGCGAGCACGTCGGCATCGAGCAGATGGAACTCGTAATGCTGGGTCCGGCTGCGGATCGTGGGCAGTACCTTTTGCGGATCGGTTGTCGCAAGCACGAACACGACATGGTCCGGGGGCTCCTCCAGCGTCTTCAGCAGCGCGTTCGACGCGCTGGCCGAAAGCATGTGGACTTCGTCGACGATGTACACCTTCCAGCGTCCGGGAGTGGCGAGAGATGCCCGGGCGACAAGGTCCCGCATGGCATCGACGCCGTTGTTCGACGCCGCGTCGAGCTCGTGGACATCGAAGGAGGCACCTCTCGTTATGTCGACACAGGAGTCGCAGACCCCACAGGGCTCACCCTCGAGCGGGTTCTCGCAGTTCAGTGCCTTCGCAAGGATTCTCGCCGTCGAGGTCTTCCCCGTCCCGCGTGGCCCGGAGAAGAGATAGGCATGTGCTACACGATCATCCCGCACGGCATTGCGCAGGGCGTTGACTACGTGGTCCTGACCCCGCACCTCGACGAAACGCTGCGGGCGGTAACGCCGGTAGAGCGACTGGTAGTCGACCATTGATGCGAGCCTACGACTTGTCGAACCCATCGACCGCGGGCCCGCCGCGCTGCCCATGGGCCGTCGTAGGCCGCCAAGCGCCTGATCAGTAGGCCATGGTCAACGGCTTTCGGCATCTCGACCGTTGTGCGATCGCCGCGGCGCGACCGCAAGTGGCAAGAGTGCAGCTCCGCGCCTTGTCTGCCTGGTCGCTGCCGGAACGGGATCCGACATCACTAACCGGCAGGCCAAACTGGGCGTGAAACCCCCCACAGCTCTGGCGCTGTCGTGCGCAGCAGCCAGGTCCCCTGCGGCACACAGGCGAATCCGCTGAGAGCTGCTGCCTTCCGGCCCTGACCCGATTCACGGTCGCCCGTTGCGCAGAACCCGGCTACTGCGCACGACAGCGCCAGTAAGTGCAACGATAGCTGGCTAAGGCTTGTTGGAGGAGTGCGAGAGCGGCCGAATCGGCACGATTGGAAATCGTGTGACCTGCAAGGGTCCGTGGGTTCAAATCCCACCTCCTCCGCTGCAAACTCCCTGTTCAGAGGCTTGAGATTCCCCTCTGTGAGGCTTGAGGCCCAGGTGCAAAAGTGCTTTGACCACCAAACTGACCACCAAACTTTGCCGGCGGCGACGCGGTCGCAGCCGAAAGCGGCCGGCCATCGGAGACGTTCTGCGAAGCCCGATGTGCCTTTGGAACGGTCAGTTCATCAGCAGATCGTGCGATCGACTCTCCGCGGTGCGAGTGCCGACGCTTCGTGCCCTAAGCTAAGTATCTGCTGCCCACAGCGTGACGAGATGACCATCGTGAAGAGCCACGATCGCCGGTGGCCCATCGTCACCACTTTGGTCGAGGTACACGGTGCCGTCGGAAGCCACCGCGATTCCTTCCAGGTTGATCACGCCCACGCCGGCCAGTACTCCAGGTAGGTCGACCGTCCTTTGACCGGTGGGTGTGAACGACACGATGCCTGCGGTCGTCACGAGGTCGACCCTGTCGCCAACCGGTTCGCCGAAGGGTGCGAACCCGCGCGACTCCCAGCTTCCCCTGGATACGATCCGGCCGCCGGGAGTGCGCATGAGTACCGACCCACCGTCGCAGTCGAAGTACAGATTGCCGTGCGCATCGACGGCGACGCCGTACGGCCCGCACAGTTGGTCCGCCGCAAAGTAGGGAATCGACGTCAGGTTGTCACCGGTGACGACGGTCGTGATCTTGCCGTCGTGGAGCTCGAGGACCGAGTTCTCGTTGGAGGCGGCGATGTAGAGTTCCCCACCGCGTCCAATGGCGATGGCACTCGGCGACCAAATGTGCACCTTCAGCGCCGGGCCGCCGGGCAAGCCGTCGATCGGGATGACTTGACCGGGCTGAGTGCCGCCCTCTCCGGCGACGGTGTCGATCGTGCCGTCAGGCAACACTTCGCGCACCCGGTTGTTCCCGAAGTCAGCGATGTAGACGGTCCCGTTGGGGGCCACGGCGAGGCCCTCCGGCTGTCTCAGCCTTGCCCGGAGCGCTGGGCCGCCGTCACCTGAGTACCCCGCCCGGCCCGTTCCGGCGACGAGCTTGAAGGACCCGTCCGGCATCCTCGCTACAACCTGGTCGAGAGATGGCTCGGCGACGTAGAGAACGCCGTTTGCCCCGAGCGCCATCGGCCCCGGCTGCAGGTACGCGACAAGGACACCCTTGGCGTCGGGGACGCCGGAGTTGACCTGGCGGAGTGCCCCGACGGTGGCCGTCACGACGCCGGCAGACTGGTTGCCGCAATCCGCCGAGATCTGGAGGGCTGGAAACGTACGCGCGTAACCCGGAAGCTTCACCCCGACAGGCGCCGCGGACTCGCAGGCGTTGCCCCAAGGAGTGGGCCACGGAATGACCAAGGTGACGTCTGCCACAGCGAATCTGGCCGCGGAGAGGGCGATCGCCGAGCTGTGCCCGATGTCGCCCTGGCGGATCGACACATGTGGGGTCCCTTGGTCGCGGATCGTCGTCAGTTTCAGCCAGCCCGCCGGCAGGCTGCAGGCATGTCCAGAGGAGTCGACGCGGACGATCTCGCGCATCGTCGTGGGTGGATTGTTCGGGCCGTTGGGCAGCGGGCTCGTGGGCCAGGCCTCCACCTCGAGCCAGCCAGGCTCACAGGCGGCGAGCCGAGGTCCATTGTTGCTGCCCGCACCGATGCCGAAGAGGTGACCCGTCGGAAGAGGGACGAGGAAGACGGCAACGATGGCGGCCGCCACGAGCACGACGGTCCCTCGCGACAGGGTCCGCCGGCTGAATAGCCTCCACGGGTCCGCGGACCGGAGGGGGAATCGCCGCTGCGCTCGCGTCGGCCCCCCGCGCAGCGCCACGACCGTCTCGTAGATCGCCTCTGATTCGACCGAGCCAGGCGCCGGTACCAACGCGGAGTCCGCAGGGTTCAGCTCTCTCAGTTGTTCGTCAAACCACATGGTCACCAAGTCCCTTCCGATTTTCCAGGCAGCCGCGTCGGACTCAGCTCGCCAGAACGCCCCGGAGTCGGGCGCTCACCGATCTCGCGGGCCAGGCGGTGCCGGGCGCGGTGGAGGCGCACGTCGAAGGCATTGCGGGAGCACCCGAGTACCTTCGCGGCTTCCTCGTGGGAGAGCTCGTCCCAGACCACCAGGAGCAGGGCTTCCCGGTCCCGCTCCGAAAGAGCGCGAAGCGCACGGGCAAGCTGCTCGGAGAGCTCGGGATCCACCTCGACCCCACCGGACGGCTGTGGCTCGGCAGCCACCTTCGCGAAGAGTCGCTCCCGGCGCCTGGCGGCCCGCCTTTGATTGGCGAGGACCCGGCGCGCGACGCCGACGAGCCATGCACGCAGGTCCGCCTCGGCCGGCAGAGTCTCGCCCCGGCGCCAGAGTGTCGCGAAGACCTCAGCGACGAGATCGGGAACGTCCGACCGGTTCTCACTTCTCGAGACGAGGTACCGGTAGACGGTTCTGAGGTGCTGCTCGTATGCGGCTCTGAACCCGGCCTCGCGCTCGGGCGTGACGTAGGAGTCCAACGGCTTCCTTTCAACGTCGGCCACCTACATCATGTCCGGCCGTCCGGGGAATCTTTCATCCTCTGAAGCGCTTCTCGCGACAAGAACGCGAAAGCGGTTGACTACTTACTCAAGGGACGACCTCGCGAGCAGCGCGCTCGGCCGGCCTCCCTGCCTGCCGCAGCGGTCGTCGTGCGGGAGGGCGAAGGGTCACCATCTCCTACCCAGAAGCCACTGATCCTTCCCCCCAGACGTCTTAGCGGCCCGGAAGGGATGGATCAGACAGCGGAGTCCCGCACCGGAGACGCAGGCTCCTGTGGGGCGAGCACGCGATCGATCGCGGCCGCAGCATCTCGGAGCGCGCTCGCGTACACATGGGCATAGGTGTCCATCGTCAGCGAGTACGAGGAGTGACCAAGCGTTTCCATGACGACCCGAGGTGCCACACCCTGTGCAAGAAGGAGGCTGGCTGCAGTGTGTCGACAGTCGTAGAGGCGATGGTGCGCAACGCTTGTCCTTTTCAACAACAGGGTGAACTGCCGTGACATCTCGCTCCTGTGGAGCGGTTCGCCGCTCTCGGAACAGAAGACGAGATCGAGGTCGTGCCAACTCTCGCCCGCCCGGAGGCGATCGGATGCCTGTCTGATTCGATGACTCTTCAACGACTCGAGACAGACGCTGGGAGGAACGATCGTGCGCCGGCTCGTTCGAGACTTCGGCTCTTTGAACCGATAACCGTCGGGGCCACGCTCGAGGGCCCGGCGAACCTGTAGTAGGGATCGGTCGAAGTCGATGTCGGACCACGTGAGTCCCAGTGCTTCGCTGGGTCGCAGTCCGAGCGCCATGGCGACGGTGAAGAAGGATGCCAGCCGGTGAGATCGGGCGGCGTCAAGTACCTGCCTGGCTTCTTCCGCGGTGAACGGAACGACCTCCTTACGCTTGACAGTGACCGGCTCCACGAGGGTCGCGACGTTTCGCTGAATTAGTCCCCACCGCAGCGCGACATTCAGCGCGGCGCGCAGGGTCGCATGGACGTACTGCACCGTCCGCGGCGCCAGTCCCTGTCGTCGTAGATCGTTCAGCAAGCGCTGCACCATGGCCGCGGTGAGCTTCGTGAGCCGAACGTGGCCGATCGTGGGAACGATGTGCCGCCGGACATTGGTCTCGTATCCGCGCCAGGTTGCCAGCTCACGCCTGGGAGCGACGACCTCGGTAAGCCATTGGTTCAAGAAGGCACTAACCGTGACGGAGTCATCCCCGAGCACACCGGTCTAATCAAGGATCGTTTGAGCGTCCCGCAGCGCCTTTGCGACTTCCCCCCGTGTTCTGCCGTAGATCGACTTTCGAATTCGGCGGCCGTCCTTCCACCCGATCTCCACCCGTGCTTCCCATCGTCCGTCAGGACGTTGGTGAATAAGTCCGTCGCCTCTTCCCCGTCGTGACATGAAACTGTCGCGCTCCCTCTATCCGTGAGGATCATTGCCGCTGGGCGCTCTGGACAGAGCAAAGCCGATCGACAAATTCGTGGAGGGCGGAGACCGGGATGCGGCGACTTCCGCCAATACGGACCGAAGACATCTCTTCGCTCCTCAGCAAATCGTAGACTTTTGAGCGCCCGATCGCGAGCACTTGCGCAACTTCTTCCGGCGTGAGCAGGAGACGCGCACCGTCGAGAGAAACTTGCCGCAGGGCGACCGGCGTTCCGTCACGCCGGAGTTTGTCGGGCGGCGCGGTCCTGTTTGACATCTCGGCTCCTTCTGTCGGGAGGGCGGCCTCGAACGGCACACCCTCTACATAGGACGCACTGGGGACTCCAGGCTAATGGGGGCGGATGCTCCCGTAGTGGCGAGATCGACCAGGTAGAGGCGCAAATAGAGCACGAGGCGGCCCTTCACTGTTCCAGGTGGCACCGTTGCCGCGCTTCCCGCACCACACGCCCCGGTCGTCGCCGGACCGGCGGGCCGGTCCTACTCGAGAAGCAATGCGAGCACGGGTGAAGGCAGTGCCCACGCGGGATGCGCCATGTCGAGCACGTTCCGGCTGGCCACGACGCCACCGGCGAACTTGGCCTCGATCGCCTTGGCCTCGGACCGCCAACCTGATGACACCCACTTCGACTCGATCGGCACGGAAAGCATCGATCCGGAGGGCGACGGGATGGGCACCGGGGCGAAATCGATCTCGTTCCCGCTCCCCGTCCGCAAGTAGCCGATCGAGTCATCCGCCGTCCACCGGCCCGACTCCCGTCTGTCGACCGCCCGCGCGAGCGTCGTCCCGACTGTCGTCTCGGTGAGGCGAGTGAAATCCGGACGGGGCAGCCCACTTCTGAGCCGCGGGCCGACCCACGCAAGGAGGGGGTCCGTCAGGTAGAGCTTCGACCGCGCTCCGGCGACCCGGTTCCCGTCGTCGTCCACCTGGTGGCACCAGAGGGCAGCGAACGCATGGACGAGGCGCGCAAGCCTGCGGTCGAGCGTCTGGCGGTTGGCATAGCCGAGGTCCGTCGAGAGCCCGTTCCTGTTGAGTGGCGAGGTGGAGCGCCTCTCGATCTCGGCGAGCAGCTTGGGCACAGAATCCTCCCCGGCTTCTGGATCCACGTCGCGGTGCAACCAGGCCGCGAGGTCCCGGAGGAAGGCGTCGCTGACCTCGCCGGTGCGGTGGTGCTCGGCCACGGCCCTCGGGAAGCCGCCGGAGGTGAGGTACGCCTGCCAGGCGAGGTCGAGCTCGTCGACGAACAGCTCGAGCGTCTCGACGACAGCTCGCGTCTCGGCCTGCTGAAGAGCCCATGGCGGGACGCGCGGCGGGAGTGGTACGTCACGGCCTGTCGCGCTGAGCACGTCTCGGAATGACATCGGATGGAGGAGCCGGGAGCGCGTCGTCGTGGCCGTACCTGCCCGGCCGGCGAACAGGTCGCGCTCGACATCTGCTGCCTCGTCCCAGGATGACCCGGTGCACACGACCGTGTCGGCACCGAAGGCGGTGTTGTCACGTAGGTACTTCACCTGCTCGGTCCAGCTTCGGATACCGGTCACCTCGTCGAGGAGCCACACCCGGCGCGCATCGCCCACCGAGCGCGTGAGGTCGCGACCGATCTTCGCCGCACGTCCCAGGTCGCGCGCTTGCATACCGTCGGCAGGCAGGTAAACGAGCTGGCGCGGATCGAAGTCGTCCCGGGAGCACAGCGATGCCGCCGTGTCCTTGAGAAGCACCGACTTCCCAACCCGGCGCGGGCCGCGGAGCACGATGAGCTTGTCGTCGACCGGCTCGTCGGCGACGTCGTGCAGCAGATCGGAGCGATAGCCAAGGTCGAACGGCGTACGGGCGGCGAGAACCGGGTCCGTCGCCCTCCACGCGAGGCGATCGGCCCCGGTTGCCGCGGCACGCCACCAGGGATTGCTATCCGACAGTCGCTCACGCAGGTCGCCGTCTCGCACGACTTGAGCGTATCGGAACCCCCCCGGTTCTGGTACGCCGTGGCATCTGGAACCCCCCGGGTTCTGGTACGTCGCAGACACACCTCCTCGAGGGCACGACCACGGGTCTAGGCCGAACGCCGCGGCAGCTAGGCGACCGGGCCGCGAAAGCAGTCCGTTGGCACGCGCTTGGTGCCTGACCTCTGGGACGGGCCGTCGGGGTTCGTTCCGCCCCAGACAACAGGTCGGCGTGCCGGCAGTTCGATCCGAGTCCAGGGTCGGGGCCGAGGTTGCCGTTGGGGTCGTGAGCTGTTCCCGAATTTCTGAGTCATAATGAGCGAACACCTATTCGATAAAGTGTTCTCTGTGAACCTGACCGAGTGGGCACGTCGTCAGGGCATCCACCCCCAGACCGCCTATCGC
>Ga0224553_1000033_pt1 | contig 64820 bp, 60 predicted proteins | sample 714S21014metaG_FD_179897 | JGI IMG/M metagenome (GOLD analysis project Ga0224553, IMG submission 179897) | Peat soil microbial communities from Stordalen Mire, Sweden - 717 S2 10-14 | ecosystem: Environmental > Terrestrial > Soil > Wetlands > Peat | place: Sweden: Norrbotten County, Stordalen... | reverse complement strand
GATGGACGCGGTCGAAAACGCCTTGGAACAACGCCTCTGCCAACTGGAATCCTCACCCGCCCAAATCCAATCCCTCACCGGTTTTGATTGGATTGTTAATATTAGATTGAATGCAAAATAGTATGAGGTGGCAAACGGCCTTGTCCTCGTCGGTAAATAGCATGAACAGATGCATCAAGCAGCCAGATGCCCATCCTGTAAAGCTCCCTCAACGTATCAATCTTCCACCTCATTCGGTCTTTGAAATCCGCCCCATCTTCACGCCGGGGCTGTGGGTCACGAAAAGCAACCCGACCAAAGATGTCCCAATATAAAGGCGTCCCTGCATTACTGACATGAGCAGCCTTTGGAAAAGTCAATTCACTCTCTCCGTAAGCAAGACAATAGACAAAACGAACGAAATGATTTGGTGGCAAGTTCGCTTCGGATTTGATGAATGGTCTTATTTTGGTTCCATCAAGTTGAAATTCCAGTTCCGGCTTTGTTGTATATACGTGAGATTCTGCGACGAGAATCAGCTTTGGTGGCTCTGGTTTCCAATACTCACGATGCTTTTCAACTTCAATGGCGATCTCAACACTTTCTGGCGTATACTTAAATCGTTGAAGCAACTGGGTACCCGCAGCGTGGGTTTGCCTTAAGTAGTTCAACGCTTTTGATGTCATCTCCGCAACATCCCCGGCAGGCCGCCGCCCATCCTGGCCATCATCTTCTGGAACTTGCCCATCTTCTTCATCATCTGCTGCATCTGGCCGAACTTGTTCAGCATGGTGTTCAATTCCGTCACGCTCACGCCGCTGCCTTTGGCGATGCGGATGCGGCGCTTGGCGTTCAGGATGGCGGGATTCAGGCGTTCCTTGGGCGTCATGCCGCAGATCATCGCCTCCATGTGCTTGAACTCCTTCTCCTGCTTCGATAAATCGCCCTGCTGCTTCAACATCTCCGCGCCGCCGGGCAACATGCCGACGATGGATTCCAGCGAGCCGAGCTTTTTCATCTGGCGCAATTGCTCCAGAAAATCCTCCAGCGTGAACTGACCCTTGCGCATCTTTTCTTCCATGCGCTTCGCATCGTCCAGGTCCACGGCTTCGGCGGCCTTCTCGACCAGGCTGACGACGTCGCCCATGCCGAGAATCCGCGACGCCATGCGTTCGGGATGAAACGGCTCGAACTCATCCAGCTTTTCACCCGTGCCGCCGAATTTGATGGGCTTGCCGGTCACGGCCTTCAAACTCAACGCCGCGCCGCCGCGCGCGTCGCCGTCGAGCTTCGTCAAAATGGAACCGGTGATTTGCAGCGCCTGGTCAAAATGCGTGGCCACATTCACGGCTTCCTGGCCGGTGGCGGCGTCGAGCACGAGCAGGATTTCCGACGGCTTCACGAGGTCGCGCAACCGGACGAGTTCCTGCACCAGCGGTTCGTCAATTTGCAACCGGCCGGCGGTGTCGAAAATCAAAACATTGCGGCTGTTCGCTATGGCAAAGTCGAGGGCTTCGCGGGCGATTTTCAAAACATCCGTTTCGCCGCGTTTGACAAAGATGGGAATTTCAATCTGCTTGCCGAGCGTTTCCAATTGATCCATTGCCGCCGGGCGGTTTACGTCCGCCGCCACGAGCAACGGCTGGCGTCCCTGTTTTTGGAGCAGCCGCGCCAGTTTGCCGCTCGAGGTGGTTTTGCCCGAACCGTGCAAACCGACCATCAGGATGCAACTGGGGCTGCCGCTGAGATTTAGCCCGGCGTTGGTCGAGCCGAGCAGGTCCACGAGTTCGTCGTAGATGATTTTGATGATTTGCTGGCCGGGCTGGACGCTTTGGATGACTCCCGCGCCGATGGCTTTGGTTTTGACGCGCTCGATGAAATCGCGGGCGACCTTGAAATTCACGTCGGCTTCCAGCAGCGCCATGCGGACCTCGCGGAGGGAGTCGGTGACGTTGGCCTCGGAAATTTTTCCAAGCCCGCGCAGGTTGCGAAAGGCGTTCTGGAGTTTGCCGCTTAACGAATCGAACATCGGGTTAAGCTATCGCAGAAGCGTGCGGATTGACAAGGCTCGTGCGGTTTGGCTTAATCCGTGTCCCTTACGTGGTAGGTTACCCAAGTGGCCAACGGGGGCAGACTGTAAATCTGCTGGCTATGCCTTCGATGGTTCGAATCCATCACCTACCACCACTCTTTCTTTACGAATGGAAAGTGGATTTTAGACAAATAAATCAATTGTTTTAAGGGCATTGCTGTTTTCAACCTTTGCGTTTTGGTGCTTTTGCCGTCTCTTGCGTTCCCGTCCTGTTCGATGCGGATAAAGCAATCATAAAGCAATCAATGTCCTAAAGCCGAAAACCGCCCCCGTTTCACCAAGCACACGCAAAACGCGCGTCCAGCGGAATCCAGCGCACGGCAAACGGCATCGTGGTGAATGTTCGGGTGAAGTTTCGGAATTTAAGGAATCCATTTTTTCGCGGGGGCGACCCGTCCCCGCCGAGTGCCGGGGGGAGGGGGATTTTGCAACCGTCATTCGTTTAGGAGTCCCGCGCTTTGAGCGAAGCCTGTTTTGAGGCAGGGCTGCTTGCTGCACGGTTTGACATCCGCCCGCGTCATCAGCTTTTACTTTGGGCGATTAGTGACAGCACATCACTTTCGAGAAAACCACATGACCTTGTTCTCCCTGGCAGCTTTAACTTTTTCAGAATCCCGGACGCGGCAAGCTTATCCACCGTTCGGAGCGATACTGCCAAAAGACCGGCGACCTCGTCACGACGAATACAACGCTGGCGAACTACCGGCACGGCGTCTGGTTTTAGGGACTCGTCATCGCCATTGCGGAGCATCGCCACGAGTCGGGCGCGCTTGGCAGGCGTGATTGTCGGATCGGCCTTCAATCCAGCTTTGAGCAGTTCAATTGTCGTGACAAGCATGGTTCAGTTTTAGAATGACTTTATGCAAACCAGCGACCGGGCAGGCGTTCCAGACACACGGGATTTCAAGCGCGGGTGACAGCATTGCCGAAAAGGAAAGTGTCCTGTCGAGGTGTCCGACTACATCCTGAATGTGATCCAATTGGCTCCGGTTGAACTCGCGGCACGCTGGCATTCGCATGGCATGAACCTACCGGTTTTGGATGAGGCACGCCCTACCCCTCGTCAAAACGAGGATTCTGCGTCCGCGCTATGGACGCGGTGAAGCTGCGATCTAACCGGCAAATGGCCGCGCCGATGTCCGTAGCCACGGGCAGTCCGTGCCCAGTCCGTGACCACAGCCGCGTCCGCAGTTTTTCCGTGGGCGCGCACACTCCATGACCCGGCACAATCCGTGTCCTTGAATAATCCGAAACCATGACCGCTGCCGCAGTCATGGATTGTCCGTGTTCAGTCCGCGTCCGCGTTCTCGCCGTGAACCAACCGTGTCCCGATTCTTGGACTGGCCGGAAAATGTCCGCGATACGGTGGAATTATTTCCTGTGTGATTTCCAGCCAACGGCTGCGACACTTCCCGCGTGAATCCTTAATCGCCCTCTGACTCCCGGCGAAGCGAGCATCGTCAAGGTGGAAGTCGCCGGGCATTACGGCGAAACTACCTTGACGACGCGCAGCGAGCCACACAATCGAAGGGCGATTCACGCGGAGCCGGAGGTGAACCCGGCGCGGATGCGGACTGGACACGGATAGTTCGAGGTCACGGGCTGGATGCGGACATTCGCGGCCTGGCCACGGTCACGGACTGGACAAGACCACGGCCATCATGCCGGGCTATGGCGCGGATATTCCGCGTCCAAACCGCGACCGCTTCGCGGACGCTGAATCCTCGTTTTGACGAGGAGTAAGGCTTGTCTGCGTAAAAAGCCTTCAAGTGAAGGCGGCAAATGGTGGCAAATGTGCGGTGGCAAAAGGCGACAAATTGCAACAAATTCGTTGTCGCCTTTTGCCGCAATTTGACACTGGTGCGGATGCGGCTCGATTCATTGGCCGAATGGTTAAGGGGATGGTGTCTTCCAAAAATTGCCCGCAGATAAGGGCAAGATAAACACGAGATATTCGCCTGAATGGGATGTTGGCGGATGCTCCGCTACTGTCACCGGGGCCGTGCGCGTGAATCAGAGGCGTGATGGTGCGTCGCCGGTCGTCGCGTCAATCTATTGCTCGCCTCATCCGGCTGTGCTCCAGATTGCACCCGCCGCCCGGCTCCGGGGTTTTTGCCTCTATGATTCTGCGCCCGGAGAATTGCTTTGCGAAGATGATGGCAAATTTACGGACGCGGCTTACGAATAGGCACATCATTTGTTTTCATCGTCTTTGCGGATAACCATAATTTTATTCTGCGCAATCGCGTCCTCAAAAACCGCAGGATTCTCGGCGAGCGATTGTGTCGCATACTCCTTCTCTGCATTGTCCGCTATCATAAAAAACATCAAACCCCATAATGCTGACAAGGCAAAAAAGGTGTAATAGCTGTGAATCCCGAAACGAAACCAAGATACTATCAGACCGATGAGAAGGAAGGCTCCAATGGAGGGCTGCTTTTTCTGATTGTAGATGAGGCGAGCACCGATGCGCGTTGCAATGGCGGACACAACAATCCCACTCAGTAGCCACCAATCGTGCTCGTGCCACGCCCACAAAGGAATAGCAAAAGCCGGGGCAACCATGTAAAGCAGAACCAAAATGCTAAAAATAGTCCGCCGCGCCCCTCTGATAAATTGGTATGGCTCACCGGAGATGCACTTAAATCCCATCGTTCCGCTCTGCACGCCGACAACAAAGTCGGCATGAGTGATGCCCTGATTGGCTTTTGCAACGTCGGCTTCCAACGCAGCCTGAAACTCCGGTGTCTTCGTCCTTTCCCATGCTGCCTTGGTCAATTCCTGCATTGGGTTGAAGCTCGCAGTGCAGTTCGGACACGAAACAACGGTATTGAAGACCTCACCTGCTACCTCGAAGGTTGTCCTGCAACGTGGACAAGTGGCTTTTTGGTTCATAGCTTTTATACCATCAGTTCTCCGGGTTGCCGGGTGGTGGGACAAATTTTTGCGGACGATTGGTTTTGCCATCGCGTGACCACGCGGGTTTAACGACAATCACCCAAACCATGCCGGTTACGGCGGCAAGTGCCAACCATTCGACCAAAAGTGTTTTCAAATCAATTTCAATGCTCCACGCGCCGCCTTTGGTATCCGGTGGAGAAAGAATAAATTCGTGACCTGCTGGCGTTCTCTGGTGAGCATGATACGGAACGTCCAAGACATTCAGCCACGGCGGAAAAAGGCAGGTCAAGATGAACATGGCAAGTGCCGTTAAGCAAAGGATGCGCGCCCGATTTGGCCGTTGGTTTGATTCCGTGGAGATCATGTCACCGTTTTAATGTGATTGAACTGGAACGCAACTGTTCAGATAAACACAAAGCAGGATCATCGCTGCCAATCCAATGCAAAGATATTTGTAAATGTCCCGCGCTTGTTCCGCCTTATCGCGCTCTTTGACCAACTTGGAAATTTCGCGTTGATGAAATTCGTATGCCTCCTCCGCCACCCAGACTCCGCCAATCATAGCGCGCCGGTTTGTTGGCTCGTCGGCATGATTTGGTGGCGTGTTCATTCCGGTTGGGACGGTTGATGTTGGGTTTCGTCCTCCGTCGGTAAAAGCAAGTCGGGTTGAATTTCCCTGATCCATTGCTTGAAGTCATCCCGATAATACTCTGGATGTCGCCGAATTTCTTGGACGTTATTTGGATTCAAAATTATCCGCACCCACGATTTCTCCAGCTCGTTTTTCTCTTTCTCCAGCTTGTTTTGTTCTTTGGCATAAGCAGCAACCAAGAACCAAAAAAACACTCCAAACAGAATCAGGAAAAAACCACTACCGGAGTCGCGCAAGACCTCGATGCAAAACCCTTGATGTCTTATGGTTTCAGCAAGATGGATCGCTGAAAGGCCGATGAACAAACCGAGTCCAGCACCCGCAAACATCAAATTGATGATTAGAAGATTGTCGCTATTACCGGCTAGGAAAAACAGAAGCACGGCGACTGCTGCAAGAATGATGAAGTCGTTGCCTGTGCTACAGGCTGCGAGCATGAGTGCGGCCAGCCCAACAAACTTAATAAACTTAACTGCGAGGGCGGAATTTTTAGTTTTCATGGACTTGTCTTCCCTTGTGAGAATTGGCCGCGCAGAAAAATAGGCGTAGTTTCAAATGCTGCCTGTCACCACACAAAGCCGGTTTGTGTGCGGGGTTTATTTTGAAAATGAGAAAGAAAGAAACAGCGGCGGACAAGGAGTGCGGGAATACCAACGGCCAGCAACCCAAAAACCGATGGTTCAGGAATCTCGATGGCCAGTCCAACCGGGTTATCCAACCCAGAGGCGTAGGTGCTTTGTGCTCCGCCCGGCGTCAATTCGATGATGTTATTGGCACCCCCATTCGCCACAAACAGGTTGCCCGCGCCGTTAAAGACCAGCCCATTAGGAGCGGACAACCCGGAGGCGAAGGTGCTTTCCACTCCGCCCGGCGTGATTTCAGTAACGCCACCGCCACCGGGCACTCCGTTGTCTTCATCCGCTACAAACAGATTGCCTGCGCTGTCAAAGGCTAGTCCCCAAGGAACCGCCAACCCGGAGGCAAATGTGCTTTGAACTCCGCTTGGTGTGAATTCATAGATATTGCCACTGTGCATATCTGCCTCATACAAGTCACCCGCGCTGTTAAAAGCCAATCCAGCAGGATCAACCAACCCGGAGGCAAAGGTTGCCCGCACTCCGCCCGGTGTGATTACAATGATGTTATTGGCACCCCCATTCGCCACAAACAGGTTGCCCGCGCTGTCAAAGGCCAGCCCATAAGGAACATTAAACCCGGAGGCAAAGGTGCTTTTGACTCCCCCCGACGTGATTTCATAGATGTTGCCACTCTGGGAATCCGCCACAAACAAATCACCCATACTGTTAAAGGCCAGCCCTTCAGGACCACCCAAACCGGAGGCAAAAATGCTTTGCACGCCGCCCGGCGTCAATTCGATGATGTTGTTGGCGCTACCGTTATTCGCCACAAACAGATTTTGAGCCTGTGCGCTGGAGGCAATCAGCAGGACTGCTCCCGCACAAACCGCTCCGGTGAATGAATGACACACTATTCGATTGTTTATTTTCATAGTCGTAGTTCTTTCGCCACGTGTCCCCGCCTGCCACCAAAGAAAATGGGCGTGACCTACTCACGCTCCCTCACAGGCACAGGAATGCCCTCAAAAGAACGCTTTCAGACACGCCCGAGGGGGCGTGCCTTCAAACGCTGTCTTTTGAGTCGAAATTTCCTGTTTCGTGAGTGACAGCAGCCGAAGCCGCAAATTTTATTGTTTTGGTTTGTTCGCTACATTCGTTTTTTTGAACCGCTGATGATTCAAGCAAATGGCGGTGGTCAAAGCAAGAATTGCTGGCGGGCGGGCAGACTGGTGGAGGGCATCCTCGCGGCCAAGCGCACCGGCAACGCTGCCACGGTGGCGGCGTTGGAATCAGAAATAGACGCGCATGTTTTCCGCCTCTATGCCCTCACCCCCGCCGAAATCGCCCTGGTCAAATCCACCACCGTCAAATGAAGGTGTATCTTAATTTGCAAGTTTGGCGACGTTTGGGTGCGGCCAAAGTTCTGATTTTCTGATGCGGGTCTGCATTGCTTGCCGTGAAACGCCAAAATGACCATGCAGCGCCCGGCAGCAGAAATCTAAAACTTCTTCTTTCCCCTGATTGAAAAAACCTTCCCGTTCCGCATCGGCAACGGCTTCGGCCAATGCGGTCGAAAGTTCTTTTGTGGGCATCAAAAACCGTCCGGCAAATTCGTCCGCCTGCCATTCAATCCAGTTATATTCGGCCACCGGAATTGCATTGATAAACGCAATCCACTGTTTGATCGTTCCAAATTTAACTGCCCCATAAATGTCTTTATGAAGAAACAGGTGAGCCAATTCATGGGCGGCAGAAAATCGCAGCCTGGGTTGCAGGGAAGGCTCTTTGAAAACCATGCCGTCAAACCAAATGCCGGTCAAATCAGGGCGAAGGAAAGCATCCTGTTTAAGTTGATGGATGGGAGCAAAATCAAATTCCAACCCCAAATCAAATTCCGCAAATCCCAAAACATCTATGGGAATTTTTTGTGCAGATTTATATTGCCCACGAATTTGAGCCGCACTGACCTCGATTTCCTCTTTTGAGAGATAGGGCGCTTTGAATTTGGCCGGATTCACGTCGCCCTTATGAGTTTTTCAGGATTTCTGCCAGTTTTTCCAAATCTTTAGTGGTGGGTTTTTTGCCGGTTGCCGTTCGGAAAAAGACCGGCAGGCGTTTTACCAATTCGGCATCATTCATCACATATTGAGGAATTTTCCCCGCGTCAATCGCCGCATAGTCGAAAATCAATTCGCGTTCTTTGGAGTCTTCAGACAGGCCGAGGATGACGGCAATCCGGTTGAGAAGCCTCTGATCTTGAGGGGGTGGCAGGACGCCGCGCTCGATTTTGCTCCAATTGCTGGGGTCGCAATCAGTAGCGATGCAAAATTCGCGCAATCCCAAACGCCGTTCCGCCCGCAGTTTTTTTAGAAATTTGCCGAACATAATCTTGCCTGTGTGGTAGAAAAATACCACACGGCCAAGTGATGTCAATGGTTTTATTCACGCCCGCACCAAACACCCGTCACGCGAGCCATGTAAATTTCGGTTTTGACACCGGCATTTATCCGCTTTGATTCGTGCAAGTTCCCGCTAACTTTCCGTTAGCATTGTGCAACCTGAAACTTGCACGAACGATGCCCGTAATTTACCTACCGTCTGCGCCGTAAATGCTGACCGCGAACCAAGCAAACTGACCGCTCACATGGCTCGCGCACGTAGAGCGAGGAAAAGAGAGTGTTTCCGCGCACGCGCACGGGCACGTGAGTCATGTATCCGTGGCATCTGATTTTGTCAGCCACGCGATGTAGCGGTCACATTGCCGCCATTCGATGTTGAATCGCTGACGGACTGCCCGGTGGATTTCTGTCTTGGTTGCGCCCGCGTCAAGCAACCGGGCGACGCAGCCGATGCGCTCGTCAATCTGCTGGCGCGTGGCTTTGACGTAGGGCTTGCGTTGGCCGGGGCGGATCACAGGTTGTTTTCTTGTGTCAGGCATGATGTTCATTGCCGCCAATTCCGGCCAGCGTCACCTTACACGCCCTGATATAGGGGCGTGACGGTGTGACGGTAACGCCGTCGTGACGGTGATTTGACGCTGGTTTGACGGTTGACGGTGGTTTCATGTTAAGCGGTTAAAACGTATAATCCGGCAAGGTCTTTTTTTACAATTCCAAGCGCAAGCATTGTGGTCACTCTGCGCTCGGCTGTTTTACCTTTTACGGCCAATTTGGTTTTGACGGCAGTTTCCAATTCAAACCGCCGCATTGCTGGCCTGTCCGAAAAAATGGCGCGGGCAAGCTCTGTCAGTTCTTCCCGCTCTTTATCCACCTTTGCGCCGTTGATGTTTTGCACGCTGACGTGCATCTGATGTTGCTCGCTCCATGCGAATCTGGGCGCGGTATTTTTCGGAATAGGGGCGTCCCGGTTTTTTTCTGCCCACATGACGCTGACTCCGTTGGTGTCCTTTTCCAGCTTTAGGTTGGTCTCTGACTTGCGCTCTAAATACGAACCAAGATGCCCGCGAGTTTTGTCAGGACTGCCGGGGTTTAGATGGATGATGTTTAAGATCGGACAATCAAACTCCATCGTTATGCTTTCGAGTTCGGAAATGATGCCGTTGCACTCTGGAATATCATTTACGTTATGCACTGTGTCGCCTGTGCCGTCTATGATGATGGAGTGAACACCGCCGAATTGATTTGCGGCTTGTTCTGTCAGCAACCGGATTGATTTGCGGATTTCGTCAACAGAGAATCCCTTTAGGTAATACGAGCGCAACCATTCCGGCGCGGCGGCAACCTGGGCGCGGCGTATCAATCGCTGTATTCCATTCCAATGGCGAAACTGGCATTGCTCGGTGTCAAGATGGACAACCGCGAAGCCGTTTGGATTTTGAGAGGTGAAGCCAAAGCAATCGGCGTCAGGCGTGGCAAACGTGCTGGCGATGACGGCGTTTAGTGCGGCTGTTTTCCCGCCTTTGGCCTGCGCGGAAAAGGTAGTCAGGTTTTGGGAATAGCAAATCGGCGTGCCGTTTAGGAAAAATCGCGGCGGCTGTTCAATCGGTGTGACTGTTGGCGAATAAATCCGCGTTGTGAGCCGTTCAATCAAACTTGGTTGCGCGGCCTCGGTTGCGCCCGGCGCGTCATCATTGCCCGGCAATGGGTCTTGCGCGGCCTGCGGTTGGACCAGTTTCGCGGCGGCAATCGCGGCCTCAAAATCTGCCTTCGTTGCACCGGCTCGCGAGAAGTCGTTTGCGTCCTTGTGTGGAAATGGCGTCGCTACGTTATAGACCTTGCAACCGGCGCTGCTGGCGATCTCGGCAAGCCAAGTATCACCAGCCGGAATTTTCTGGCCGGGTTTCAATGCGTCATTTTGCTTGAAGGCGTAGCAAACAGCGTCCGGCTCAATCTGTCCGCAAATCAATTCGCCATTGCCCGCGCCGCGTGTGATGAAAACGGCGGTGTCTGGCAAACCGCTGGCCGTGTGCCAGCCGAGTTTGTCCATGACCGCAAAGGCGTCATATTGCGATTCAAAAGTCAGAACGTAACCAGCGGCTTTTGTGTCGCCAAAAACCAGCGGCGCGGTGCTGTGTCCCGTCGGCTTAAAAATCCATTTGCCATTCGCCAGCCGGACGTGAGCGGAAACAACCTTGCCGTCGTCACCATGATTTGCGAACGCGGTCAGGCCGTCGCAAATTCCAACGATGCCTTGTGCGTAAAGCCAGCGGACAAATTCAATGGACAAGCCACGCCCTGCCACCAGCTTTTGCGCGTCTGTTTCCGTGAACGCGGCAACGCATTTTTGCCAGTCGAAGTTTTCGCCGGTCGCTTCAATTCGCGGCTTCGCTGGTTTCGTGGCGATGGCCGGGCGCGATGGCATAGGTGAAAGCCGACTGCCCGCCAGTTTGAAAATCTCCTGGCGGTGTTCGCTGTCGCCGGGATTCGTCGCGCAACCGAATTTTCCGCCAGGTTGAATCAATAGATGATCGCCGGACTTGTCAGAGCCAACCGCACGGCAGGCAGGACAAGCTGCACGGACGCCACCGCCATCGAGGTGTTTAACATTTTCCAGCCTTGCCGTATCAAGTGAGATTTCACCGGCCATAATCCAACCTTTCTGCCAGCGTGCGCCGCAAGCGTGCCGACAATGCGCGTTTGGATTGATGAAGTCCGCCACGCACAATTCGTTCAATTTCGCGGACGGTGGACAGGGAAACGCCCTTGGGTTTGCGGGGGCGGTTTTTCATACGCCATCCTTTTCCTCCCCGGACTGGGCACGAGGCCGCCGATACGTTAAAAAATTTGTTTTGACCCACTCTGTCCCTTCAGCCACCGGCACACGAACTGCCCGTTCTGACAGTTTCAGAAACGGCAGGCCGCGTGAAAGCCATGTGCTAACCGTCCGTGGTGATACACTGAACCGCGCCGCGAATTGGCGTTTGGAGTCCGCCGCCCTGTCAATTGGGGCGTCTTCGTCGAAGTCTGTCATACAATGCCTCCATGTTGATCCCCGGCCAAAATTAGCGCGTTGACATCGCCTTCCAGGAATCCGGAGGCACGTTGTCGGCCCGGTAGTTTGACCTTCTTGATCGGGAGTTTGTCCACCGTTCGCAAACTGCATGACAATCGGCGGGCGACTTCGGCGCGGCGAAGCAATCGCGGCGGGTTGTCTGGTGGCGGGGAGTCAGGTTTGCGTGGCGTGACGCCGTTACGCAGGACGGCCATGAGCCGGGTGCGGTCGGCGGGGGTCAAGGACGGGTCGGATTCCAACCCGCTACGAACGATTTTTATTGTTGTTGCCAGCATAAATTTCTTTTGCTGGCTGAAATTACCACTGGTTTTGTGGATAATTAGGATGGGTGAGGAAATTTGAACCGCAGCGGCAGGTTTGAACACCGCAGCGAAAGAAAAAATCACCGCAGAGGTGGTTTAGAACACCCCAAAAAGTAAAAAACAATTTGACGGGAAATAGCGCGGGCTACTTCTGGCGTTTGCCTGCGGCTAACGGACTTGAAGCGGCACTCTTGGGAAGTTTTGTCTTTGGCGCTTTTGGTTTGTCTCCGGTCTTTTTAGCTTCTCTTGCAATGGCTCGATTCTGTTGATCCTGTGAATTTTTTTTGAACCGTTCCCAACGCATGGTGCATAGGTCTTGAAGCGAAATCCGGTTGTTTTTCAGGCAGTCATCAATTGCATCCTGATTGCTTTGCTGCCATTCCTGATAGCTCCTCGGCCTTCCACTCCCCAATTGAATCAGCATCCCCGCTTTGGCAAGCCTGTCTTGCTGCTCCTGTTCACGCTCGTATTGCTCTTGGCTTATGCGGGGCGTGCGTTCGTCCAAGAAATGCTTCACGGCTGCCCTGATCGCCGGCACGGACAATGGTTGCTCGCCGATTTCTTGTTCGGGTCTGCCTTTCCTTTTTGGTGCAATAGGTGGCAACAGTGGCAGTTGCCCGGAAGTTTTTTTATTGCTCACTTCAATCTCCGCGAATGTGACCGTGCTAAATGCTGTATCGAAATCGGCAATGAAAGATTCTGTTCCTTCCTTTTTTTCAGGCAACGTCCCGATGTATCGCTCTGCGGCCATTAGCAATTCGTGTGCGTTGTGAATCGCTTCGCCCGGAGTCAACTTTGCGTTTGTTTTCACCAGTGGTGCTGCTATCGCGGCCAAAATTTCTGGCTTCACGTTATCGGCAAACAGCATTTCCGGCACTTCCGGTGCGCGGAAGTTCTCCGCCGACAAGTCCACATCCACAGACACCGGCAAATGCGCTCCATCAGTTTTCTCAGCACACAAACGATTCCAGTCACCCGCCTTTTCAACGGCCTTTTGCAACTGCCAGTGAGCGTGCTGGGCTACAAAAAATTCAACGCCTCGCAATATCCGTCCTGCGATGCGGGGCTGAATTGTCCGCAGCCAGTATTCTTTCGCCAGTCGCAACTCTTTTTCAACCGCCGCTCGTTTTTCTGTGATGTCGGTTTGAGCAGGAATTTCGGGATTCTGATTCATGGTTGCTCCGTTTGGTTATTCAGCGGCGAGTATTGCCAACGCCGCAGACTTTTTTTCGCGCCAATTTTTTGCCGACATATTTTTAAGAATAGTTTGCACGTCGCGCAAGATTTCGTCTTGCCCGCGTTTTGTCGGCTCTGCCGTGGCTTCGCTCATCACGGACGGCAACAAGGCCACGGCGCGGCCAGCGGCTAATTCGCCGACGTGCGTATAATGCCGAGTCATGGCCGGGCTGCTGTGTCCCACGATAGATTCCACGACCGACAACGGCGCATTGCTTTCGCGGCAGAGTGAAACGAACGTGTGCCGCAACGAATGAAAGCCGACTTCGATGACGGCGCGTTTACCATCCGTGCCGGTGCCGGGCTTGTGCAAGGTGATTCCGCACGCTTTGAAATGCCTTTGAACCATGTCCGTTACCATGTCTGTCCGGTGAACATAAAGCGCGGCCATTTCCGGCAGGACGTATTCACGGCGTTGATCCGGCGGCGTCACCGCCAGCATATCGCGCAATATCGGATGGATTGGCACAATGACAGGTTTGGGATTGCGGCGCGCGGTTTTGTTGGGGATGCGACGAATCATTGCACGCGGCAAATCCACTTCGCCCCAGCGCAGCGTGGCGCAATCGCCAAGCCGCAAACCGGAGTAGATGCCGAGTGCCAGCAACGTCTGCAACTCGCCCGTGGCGGTCTGGCAGATTTTTCGTAGCTCATCAATCGTCAGTTCGCGGCGGCTGTTTGTGATCATCCGCTTGCGCTGAATGTTTCCACCGCGTTTCGGTGATTCCCACGGATTGCCGGTGAGCTTGGCTTTATGCTTCACGACGCGGAAAACGAGCGTGAGCAAATTCAAATGCTTGTTGTAGGTGGACGGGCTGAATCGGCCATGATTCATGCTACTGGCGTATTCCTCGGCGATTTCTTTTGTCACGTCGCGCAGCGTCAGCACGTCGGCGTGCTTTTCCTTCATCCAATCGGCGAACGCCTGCCATTGAAATTCGTATTGGCGGAGGGTGGACTTGCCGCTGTCCGGGCGATTGGGCGAGGCGAGAAATTCGCTCCATGCCTGCCCGATGGACAATGGCGGGTGTTGTTCATCTTCCCACTTGGCAAGCTCGGCCTTGCGGCCTCCCAGCTTGCCGGCGATGGATTCCAGCGCGTCGGCTTCATTGCCAGCGGCGAAGGGAGCCATCAATTTGTCTTTGGCTTTGATCGCGTCTCGTTCCGTGGTGATCGAATTGCCGTTTTCATCGCGTAGCACTTTGAGAAATGCCTTGCCCTTGAATCGCCAATTCACATAGAAGTTGTCTCCGCGTTTGAGTAGATGTCCTGTCGTTTTTTTCATAGTGCGCTCGCTTTCTTGTTTATTCCGCTGCGTGCGCCTATTTCATCAAAACAATGCAAGTATGTCAATCAAAAAGCAATCAGATATATTTTATAACCTTTAATGTCATATAATAAAGCAGACTGTAAATCTGCTGGCTATGCCTTCGATGGTTCGAATCCATCACCTACCACCACCCCTTTTTTCACAGGAGAAAATGGTATTTTTAGCAATGTTTTCAATGGTTTTCACTGTATCGCTGTTTTTGAACCTCTGCGTTTTGGTGCTTTTGCCGTCTCTTGCGTTCCTTTCCATTAAACCTCAAAAAGTCATACAACGCCCAAAAGCTGGAATTGGTCCCAAGCACGCGGTAAACGCGCGTCCTGCGTAGCGCTGCCCCAAGTCATTGAAGCCGCCTTGTGAACGGTTTGCTTACTGCCTCTCAAATCAATGACAACACCCGGCAGTTTATCAAATGCGTGCCAATAAAGGCCATGCCACTTGTCGGTGAGCCAGCGAGCAAATAAAGGCCAGAGCATTGAATCGCGATCCACCCAATCGAATCCGCCGAGTGAATAGTCCAAGCCAGCGAGGGTCGGTTTAATCTTTGCTTTTTTGGCCATAACTCAAAGCAGGAGCGGGTTCAGGCCGATTGATGGGCTGGACATCACATATTTGGCTTCAATCCACCTCTGAAACTCCATCCAGACGCATTCGTAATGTCACCGGTCACTTCAAAACCGACCACCCCGAGGTGTTTAATTAATATCAGATTTCTTGTTGCAAGCAAGGGGCTTTTCAATTTCTGCACATCGGTTCCCTCGCAAGTGCCGCAGAGACGATGCCAACAAAAGGCAATGCGACCTAAACAGTTTTGACGCGGCCAATTGTCACGTTGCGAATCATGGGCCGTTGAAGCCATTGGGCCACGGCGGAGATATGCCAACCGTAGGTATAGTCCCAACACGATAAAATCCGCTTGCCGATCCCGGATCGAAGCCAAATGTGGCAGACCAAATGGCGTTGGTGTCCAAAGTTGAAGGAGCCATGTCCTGCCAAACATCGTTGACCAAATCTGTCCGTGATTGCATCGAATAGTCAAGGCCGGGAACGTCTTCCCGCAACCACACGTTTGCCTGGCTAGATATGTTGCCGACTGATATCTGGAGCCACGGAGCCGGATAACCGAATGTGTTCAGCACATAGCAAATATCGCCAGCCCGGTCGCCACTGGTGCCCGTAATGCCGGTCAATGCCTTCAAGTCGCAGTCATACCTTTGCCAATCCTCGTTGGTGGCGGCTCCGAGCGCGGAATAGAAAAATAGGTCGGAAGCAAAGTCGCCTTGCGCCAGATTTGTGACATTCAGCGAACGGACAGAATCAAAATTCGTCATCAAATCATCCACCACGAGTTGCGCTTCCAAGGCGAACCACGTTCGCGGTTGGTTCATCAATGTGGACACACATTCCCGCAGGACGGCTTCAGTCTGGCCGGCGGCGGCGCGGGAACGCCAGTTGTCAGCCTGGGCAAAAGAGTTGGTTTCGTCGGTCTCGCCGGCAGGAATCCGGTTCGTCAAAAGCCAGGTGAGACAAGTGGTTTTGAGTGAATCCGGCGGGATGGAGTGTCCGCCCGAAAAAGTCCAGTCCTTGACTTGCGCGCCGCAGGAAACAAGAAAACTGCCGTCTGGAGCCAGCCAGTTCATCTGGGTGTAGTTGTCGGAAGTGCCGGTCGTGCGCGCTACCAATAGATTTGTCTGTACCTGGCTGGTGGTGTAGTAAACGATGGTGCCTTGGGGACCGTAAGTGCATCCCATCCACCCGCTCATAGCGAACATGCCGGCGACGTGCTGCGCCCAGAACCGGCTGAAAATGTAGGCGTTTTCACCTCCGCCGGAAAAACCGGCGACGAATTCCGCCGACGGATCGAAAAGCACCCGTTGCCGGACATCGCGAGGAACCGCGTAAAAATCCCGCAATACCAGATTCAGCGTTGCGCCGTCCTTGGAATTCAGGATGCCAATGACAATCATGTTCAAGCTCGCGCAAACCGTTTGGAAGGTGGACACCAATCCACCGCCGCTGGGATTCAACGTGTAAAGAATTGGCAGCGGCGTGCCGTTGGTGGAATAGGCCGGCGGCAAATAAACGGTGTAACTGATGGCCGGATTTTCCAGACAGGCCACCGTACCACTTTGGCCAGCGGTCAGCGGAAACGGTTTCAAATCAGCGAAGGCGCGACCGGAGAAAAGCAAAGACGACGCAAGCGAGGCGGAAATCAAAATGCCGGGATTCGCAAACTTCATGCAGGCGATTGTATCTTCTTTTGATAGAACTTCAAGCCCACTGCAATTGGGCTTTGCAGCAGCGGCAGAAGCACGCGAGTAACCGTTTTCAGTTGGAGCATCTCCCACGCCTGTTCTCTGTGTTCCGTCGCCTTCAACCGGGGTCAGAGGGCGGACCTGCGCCTCGTTTTCCGGCAGGAGCCGAATGTCTCCAATTGGAGATAAATCCCTTGCGACAACCAGGCCCGTCATAGGCGGGTTATGCTTGCCAAGCCGTTGCCCGGGGTAAAGGCCGGTGAGAACCAAGCCGCGTCATTCGCCACCGGCTTCGTCGCAACGCTTCAAAACCCGGCCAACTTCGGCTGGGGGTGAAGCCACGCCGCTTGTTTTCGCCGCGTTGGTTCAAAGTCGTGGCAGCGGGCTACGGCTCGGCAAGCCAGCACTTTCGATTGCCGATTTACGATTGGGCGGCCGGTGAACTCAAGCTTCAAATGAAATCCAAGGTGAAGGATGAAGTAAAAAAGAAAGAGGCCGGACACTACTCCGGCCTCTCAATGAGAACTAAGCGCTTAAATCAACGATTCGCAGTTGCGCGACCACGAACTTTTTGTTGGCTGCGGCACCGCAGATTTGCGCCTTGCTTCACACACGGAACACTGCGTTTCTGCATGCCAACGATGGGATTAGAATACCAGAGGACATGTCCCCTGCTAGTCACCAGTTCTGGTTACGTGCAAACCCCTTGAAAACAAAGGGAAATTGACGAAATCCGGTCAACGGCGGAGAAATTTGGTCACGGCCTCGGTGCGGGTGCGGACCTGCAGTTTTTCGTAAATGCGGCGAATGTAGGTATGCACGGTTTCATAGCTGATCCCCAGCTTCTCCGAGATTTCCTTGTAGAGAAGTCCCTGGCTCAGGAAATCAAGCACTTCCTGTTCGCGCGGGGAAAGATGTTCCGTGGGTTGCGCCGTGGCCGCCGTTTGTTGAAACGATTGCACGACTTTGCGCGCAATGTGCATCGTCATCGGCGAACCGCCCCGGTGGACTTCCTGAATGGCTTCCAGCAGTTCCTTGCTGGAGGTGCGTTTGAGCAGGTAACCGTTGGCACCCGCCGTCAGCGCGTTGAAAATATTTTCCGTGTCTTCATAGACCGTGAGCATCATGACCTGGATTCCCGGCATCAGCGCCTTCAATTGCCGCACACATTCGACGCCGTTCATACCGGGCAGATTGATGTCCATCAGCACGACATTGGGGCGGGCCTGGGGCAGGTCCTTCAGCGCGTCCTCGGCGTTGGCGTATTGGCTCAGGCAGCGGAACCTGTCCGACCGGTCGAGCAGGCGGGCCAGCGTCCCACGCAGCTTGTCATTGTCTTCAACGATGGAAACGGTGATGGGCATGGCGTTGATTTCTAAACCATTTTTCCAAAAGGAATAACCAGGCACACGATCGTTCCACCCCCGGTTCCGGGGCTGATCGAAAATTCTCCGTGAATATCTTCCATTCGCTTGCGCATGTTGCGAAGTCCGTTTCTCGTCGGTGTCGCATTTGCGTCCCGACCACCCAGGCCGCGCCCGTTGTCTTCAATGCTCAACGTAAAATTGCCGGGCGGCAATTGCAATCGCACCCGGACTTCGGACGCTTGCGCGTGTTTGACCACGTTGTTGACGGCTTCCTTGAAGGCGAGAAAAATGTTGTGGCGGACTTCCGGCGGAATGGTGATCGCCGGCAATTGGGCTGGCACATCCGCGCGGTAACGCAATCCGGCCAGCGCGAGATATTCCTGCGCGTATTTGCAGACGTAATTGACCAGGCCCTCCAGCGTGTCGTTGGAAGGATTGACCGCCCAGACGATTTCGTCGAGGGAACGGGTTGTTTCGCGCGCGGTCTGGGAAATCTGCCGGGCGTGTGATTCAATTTCCGCCGGGGAATGCTTGTCAGCTTCCGCCATTTCGCTCAACAGCGCCACCTGCGTGAGATTCGCTCCCAGCTGGTCGTGCAGGTCGCGGGCGATGCGAAAACGTTCCTTTTCCAGCGCCTCCTGTTGTTCGAGCAATTGCAACTGGCGCCGCAGCTTTTGCGTGGAAAGATAACGCACCACGGCAACGACGATTCCCGCCAGGCACAAGCTTGCGGCAGTGCGAAACCACCAAGTCTGCCAGAACTGGGGCTGCACCGTCACGTTGAGAACCCCGCCGGTTTCGTTCCACACACCGTCTTCATTGCCGGCAATGACGTGAAAACGATAATTCCCCGGCGGCACTTTGTTGTAATGAGCCACGCGCGTGTCACCGGCTTCAGTCCATGCGGTCTCGTGACCTTCCAAACGATATTTGAAACGCACTTCCCCGGGCGCGGAAAAATTCAAGGCCGTGTAATGAATTTCCAATTGTTCATGACCGGGCGGAATCGTGACGGACGGATGCCAGGCCGAACCCAACCGATTTGTTTTTTGCTCCCGGCCCTCGACGAGCACGGATTCAATCATGACCAGCGGCGGCTGGCGATTGGGCCGGAGGTTCGCCGGGTTCATTGACACCAAACCTTTGATGGTGGGAAACCATAATATGCCGTCCCGTGTGCGACACGCAGCGGGTTGTGAACCGGCCGAACATTCGCGCGTCGGCAGTCCGTCGGTTTCGACATAAGTCCGGCACGAAATGAGGCTCGCCGGTTCATTGGCAAAATCGTTCAGCGATTGTTTTTGAATTCGCATCAATCCCGCATTGGAGCCGATCCATAAACAACCCCCGTCGTCTTCGATGATGTAATCAATGCTGTTGCTGGTGATCCCGTTGTCCGTCGAATAACGAGTCCACTTTCCCTTGTAAAAACGGGCCAGACCGTGTCCGGAGGTTCCCACCCACAAGACACCGTCCCGATCCAGATAAAGACAGGAAATATCGTTGCCGGGCAATCCGCCTTCCTCTTTTTGATAGGAAATAAATTTCCCGGCTTTGAAAAAATCCAGTCCGCGGCTTTCCGTTCCAATCCAAAGATTGCCTTCGGCATCCTCCGCGATGGCACGAACCACGAGGCCATCCGGGGTTGTGTAAATCTTCCAGTCTTCTCCGTTCCAGCGCGCCAGACCGTTCTGGGTGCCCGCCCACAGCCATCCCTGGTGATCTTCGAACAAGGCGAAGATTTGCGGGCCAAGGATTTCCGCGCCGGGCGCGGGTTGAAAATGATTGGTTTGAAATTGGAAGAGTCCTTCGCCGCGAGTGCCGGCCCAGACCTGCTGTTTGCGGTCCACCAGAATCGTCCAGGCATTGGAACCCCAGCCCACACCGAAATCTTGCGCGAAATCAGCGAGCCAATAGGTCACACCATGTGCGTTAAAGGCCGCCCATAAACCGCCTTGATCGTCCCCGTTCAACGATTGTGCGTTCCAGGGATGAATTTTGTCCGGCGGGTTAATGACTTTTCTTTTGATTCGATCCAGCCCGTCACCATCGGTTCCCACCCAGAGATTCCCCTGATTATCCAGGCACAGCGAATAAACATGTGCGGATGACAATCCCTGTTCCTTGGAGATTTGCCGGTATTTTCCGTCCGTCTCATACCAAAAAACGCCCGCGCCCATCGTGCCGACAATCAAGTTGCCAGCCTGGTCTTCACCGGCCGAGGTGACGGTTGCATTGCCCCACGGATAGGGTCCAAAATCCTTTTCGCGTTGAGTGGCATTCCACTTCTGAACCCGTCCATCCATCAGCCGCCAGGTGCCGCCGCGTTGCCCGGCGAGAATAAAATCGAGCCGGCGCGCTTGAAGGGACTGGTCAATGACGAGGGTCGGCGGATGGAAATTGGATGGGCGAAATGAAAGCATTTGTCCCCCTGGCTCGCCAACGGCATATTCACCGATCCAGAGCGGCCCGGATTTTTCAGCAATCAGCATGCGGCAGATGGCGAGGGGATTGGGGTTGGGATTCAGATTCAGGGTTTCAAGCTTTCCGTCCTGGTAACGGCCCAGATGAGCATCCGCCGTGTAGAGCCATACCGCGCCGGCGGCGTCTTCACAGGCCGACAGCAGCCGCCCTTCATGGCCAGCGCGCCCGAGGTCAAAACTTTTGACTTTCCCATCCTGTACCAAGGCCACACCCGCTGCGTCCGTTCCGATCCACAGATTCGTGTGACTGTCTTCAAACAGATAAACGATCCGGTCACTGTTCAAACCCGGCGTGTTGTATTGGTTGAAAACAGTGAAACGGTTTCCGTCAAAACGCACCAGGCCGTTGAGCGTGCCGAGCCAGAGATAACCATCCCGGGTTTGAATCACGGAGATGACGGCGTTTTCCGGAAGCCCTTCCTTGCTGGTCCAAACATCCACAATGAACGGCAAACCGGACTGGTCGGCCGCGCCCGCCGGCGTGGGTAAAATAAAGGAACCAACGCACAGCAACAGCCAGGCGAATTCCAGCTTCCAATGGTTCTTCGGCATATTTGATTGTTCGAATGATGCGAACCGGATGCAAGGATGTTTGAAAAACAATACGAACCCAATACTGAAGATGGAAATTATTTTTCCAAAATCACTTGCCAGACCGCCGCGATGGGTTAGGTTTGCCCTGCCCGATGAGAACTGGGCGTGTGGCGGGTGTGGGCGATATTAAATCGTGTGTGATTGCCCCGCCCGCCCGTTTTTTTGCCCCGCCTTCGGGAGGAGGATTCGCCCCCTCGGTCGTCATGACAAAATAAAAACCCCCAAGCCGTCCGGCTTGGGGGTTGGTGCAGAATCCGGGTTTTAATCAAAGGCATGACCGGCGCAGCACAAAACGTTTTTGACTTTGTGCCGGACCAAATCCTTGACACAAGCGCGTGCCGGGCCGAGGTATTTGCGCGGATCGAATTCCTTCGGATTTTCCGAGAAAACCTTGCGGATGCCGGCGGTCATGGCCAGACGCAGGTCGGTGTCAATGTTGACCTTTGTGCAACCCACGCGGCGCGCGACCTCGATGTCGGCTTCCGGCACGCCTTGGGCATCGGGCATCTTGCCACCGTATTTGTTGATCTCGTCCACGAGATATTTGGGGACGCTGGAAGCGCCATGCAGCACCAGCGGATAATCACCCATGCCGGCGTCCATGAGCGCTTTCTTGATCAATTTCAAACGTTCCAAATCCAGGTGCTGTTCCCCCTTGAACTTGAAAGCGCCATGGGAGTTGCCAATGGCGACGGCGAGCGAATCGCAGCCGGTTTCCTTGACGAATTTGATGGCTTCGTCCGGGTTGGTGTAATGACCACTGGTGGAATGGCCGCCGCCTTCCTCGCCTTCGTCGAATTGCGCGCCGACCAGGTGGCCGAGTTCGCCTTCGACGGAGCAGTTGAATTTGTGCGCGTAGTCCACAACCTTTTTACAAATCTCGACGTTCTTGTCGAACGGTTCGTGGCTGGCGTCAATCATCACGCTGGTGAAACCTTCGTCAATGCACTGTTTGCACAGTTCGAAGGTGTCGCCGTGGTCCAAATGGACGGTGATGGGGATGTTGGACAGGCTGATCGCCGCCTCGATGAGTTTTTTGAGATAGACCGGGTTGGCATATTGGCGGGCGCCTTTGGAGATTTGGAGGATCAACGGCGCTTTTTCCTCTTCGCAGGCCTCAACGATGGCTTGGATTAACTCCATATTGTTGACGTTGAACGCGCCAAGCGCGTATTTACCCTTCAACGCCTTTGCAAACAGCTCTTTGGTATGTGTCAGTGGCATAAGTTTTCGAATTTGATCGTCGTTATCAACCAACCGGGATTTCCCCGATGGGAAGGAATAATAATGCAACTTTTCCGAAAGGAAACAAAAAACGCGGCCTTCCACCCACCAACCGTTGCCAAAATTTGGCAATAAATTGCCTTGCGATTTCGCGTCTTTGGGCGAAAAGAAGTCCGTGCAAGCGCATTTTCTCCTCGGTCCGGCCGGCAGCGGCAAGACATTTCGCTGTCTGGCGGAAATCCGGGCCGCCCTGGCGGCATCGCCGGAAGGCCCGCCGCTGGTTCTGCTTGCGCCCAAGCAGGCGACGTTTCAACTCGAACGCCAGCTGCTCGCCGATGGCGCTCCGCAAGGGTACACGCGCCTGAACATTTTTTCGTTCGAGCGGCTCGCGCGGTTCGCCCTCGACGCGCTCGATGTCCCGATGCCATCGGGATTGCTCGCCGAGGAAGGACGCGTGATGGTCTTGCACGCCCTGTTGATGCGGCTCGAAAGCGAATTGAAATTATTTCGCTCCAGTGCCCGCCGTCCCGGTTTTGCCCAACAGCTCAGCCAGTTGCTCGGCGAACTGCAACAGCATCAATTTACGCCAGCCAGGCTTCGGGCGCTGTCCGCCCGCCCCGATTTGCGCCGTGAATTGCAGGACAAACTCCACGACCTCGCGCTCCTGTTCGAGGCCTATACAAACTGGCTCGCCGAAAACGAATTGCAGGACGGAAACCGCCTGCTCGACGCGGCTACCGACGCCTTGCGTTCGACTCTCGACCCTCGACCCTCGACCCTCGACTTTCAAAGCTTGTGGCTCGACGGTTTTGCGGAAATGACGCCGCAGGAACTGGATTTGCTCGCCGCCGTCGTCCCGTTTTGCGGTCGCGTGACACTGGCGTTTTGCCTGGAAAACGAACCCGCCGCCGAAACTTCCTGGCTCTCCATCTGGTCGTCCATCGGCAAAATCTTTCAACAGTGCCGCCAGCGCCTCGCCAGCGCACCGGATTGCGAAGTCAGCGTCGAATTGCTCGGACGCAAATCACCAAATCGTTTCTCGAATAATCCAACTTTGCAGCACTTGGAAGCAAACTGGGCAATACCCCGTCTGCCCTCAACCGCCAGATCCCAAACGCCAATCTCCACCATCCGCCTTGCCGCCTGCGCCAATCCCGGGGCGGAGGCCGTTTTTGCCGCGCGCGAGATTTTGCGCTTCGTCCGCCACGGCGGGCGTTTTCGCGATGCCGCCGTGCTCGTGCGCAGCCTCGACGGCTACCACAAACCGCTGGCGCGCGCGTTTCGCCGCTACGGAATTCCATTCTTTCTCGACCGGCGGGAATTCATGGCGCATCACCCCCTGGCGGAACTGACCCGCAGCGCGCTCCGCACGATCACGTTCGACTGGCCGCACAATGACTGGTTTGCCGCGCTCAAGGCCGGTTTTTCGCCGGTGGACGAGGCCGAAGTTGACCGGCTTGAAAATGAAGCACTCGCCCGCGGCTGGCGCGGCGCAGAATGGCGGGAACCCTTTCAAATCGCAGAAAACCCCGAATTGTCCAAGTTCCTCGAACGGCTGCGCAAAATAATTTTGCCGCCCTTTCAAAATTTTGCCGCGCAACTCGCGCGTTGGGAAAACAAGCCAAACGGCGGGCAACTGGCCAACGCCCTGCGCGAGTTTTGGTCAGAGATGAAAGTTGAACCGACCTTGGAAAGCTGGAGCCTGGCCGACCCGGGGCACTCGTCACTCGTCACTCGTCACTCGTCACTTCACCTGACCGTTTGGGAGCAAATGAATGCGTGGCTCGACAACGTCGCCCTCGCGTTTTCAGACGAGGCGCTGCCATTGCGCGACTGGCTGCCGATTTTGGAAGCCGGTCTGGCGAACCTGACCGTCGGCGTCATCCCGCCCGCGCTGGATCAGGTCCTCATCGGCGCCATTGACCGCGCGCGCAATCCCGATTTGAAGCTCGCATTCGTGCTCGGCGTGAACGAATCGGTTTTTCCCGCCGCGCCGGCCGCGCCAACGATTTTGACGGACGCCGACCGTGATGAATTGAGACAATGCGCCGGCGCGCCCGGACCTGATTTACGCGAACGCCTCGCGCGCGAGCGTTATCTCGGCTACATCGCCTGCACGCGCGCCAGCGAAAGACTCGTCGTGACTTTTTCGCGCCACGACGCGGATGGCAAGACGCTGAATCCATCGCCGTTCATCGCGCATCTGCGCCGGATTTTCCCCGGACTCGACATCGAAGAGTCCAGCGGAGAAAGCAAATTGGCCGATGCGGAACACGTGAGCGAAATCGTTCCGGCAATGGTCGAAATGCAGGAGAAAGGTGAGAGCCGTAGTGAAACCCCTCTCCCGGTCCCGCTTTGCGCGGACCACCCTCTCCCCGCTTGGCGGGGAGAGGGCTGGGGCGAGGGGCACGTTGAAAACTGGGATGAATTGTTAAAACTTCCCATCGTTGCTTCATTGGCCGAAAGCCTGCGCGCTTTGCGCGAGCCAGATTCGACGGAAAGTTTATCGCCCGTGCTGGCGGAAAAACTTTTTGGCCCGACCCTGCGCTCCTCGGTGAGCCGGCTCGAGGAATTTGCCCAATGTCCGTTCCGGTTTTTCGTTCATTCCGGCCTGCGCGCCGAGGAGCGGAAGGTTTTTGAGCTGGATGTGCGCGAGCAGGGCAGTTTTCAGCACGAGGTTTTGAAAATGTTTCACGAGCAATTGAGCGCCGAAAACAAACGCTGGCACGACATCACACCAACGGAAGCGCGCGAACGCGTGGGCAAAATCGCCGCGGTGCTCGCGTTGAATTACCGCGACGGCTTGTTGCGCACCGACGAGCAGAGCCGGTTCACCGCGCGCGTGCTGGCGGAATCGTTGCAGGATTTTGTCGAAACACTGGTGACCTGGATGCGCGGACAATATGAATTTGACCCGGGGGTGGCCGAACTCGCATTTGGTTTCGGTCCCGGCGGCGCGCCCACGTGGGAAATTGATTTGGGCGCGGGACACCGGCTTGCGCTCCGGGGCCGGATTGACCGCATTGATTTGTGCCGCGAAACCGATGGCCGCGCGTTGTGCGTGGTGATGGATTACAAATCCGGCCAGAATAAACTCGATAAAGTCCTGATCGAACACGGCGTGCAACTGCAATTGCTGACGTATCTGGCGGCAATCCGAAGCTGGCCGCCGGAAGTTTGGGCGGAATTGAATCTGCCCGCCATTTTCTCCCCCCCGATTAACCTCCTGGGAGCGCCGGCGTCTCGCCGGCTAGTCGGGAGTCGAAAACCGGAACTTGCCGGCGAGACGCCAGCGCTCCCAGGGAATGCGCCCCGGTTCAGGAGTTCAAAGCACGAATTCTTTCGGGGAATCTCTCCCGTCGGCGTCTTTTACGTGAACCTGCGCGGGCAATATGAAGGCGGCAACACGCGCGATGAGGTGCTGGCGGACGTGGACGCCGCGCGCAAACTGGCCTATCGTCACACCGGCCGTTTTGACGCAAGTTTTTTGGGCAAGTTAGACGACCGTCCGAATGTGCGGTGCGGCGACCAGTTTAATTACAACCGCAACCACGACGGCTCATTGCGCAAAGGTTCGACTGAGGCGCTGCCCCGGGCCGAATTTGAAAAGTTGCTCGACCACGTTGAAGCACAGTTGCAGGAAATGGGACGGGCGATTTTTTCCGGCGCGGCGCGGGTGGATCCGTATCGCAAGGGCCATGAAACACCGTGTGAATTTTGTGATTACCGCCCCGTGTGCCGGATTGACCCGTGGACACACCGGTATCGCGTGTTGCGTCCGTCGGCGGAGAAAGCTATTCGATAATTCATGCGTTTCATAAAGCGGACAAGCGCCGCCGTCGCCAGTTGCCAGGCCCGACTCCGCCGCCGTCCAAAGACCAAGACAGTCGCAACTTCACCCCTTGCGCTTTCCGTCCACTGGAGATAAACTATTCGCATGAATGCCATCAATCCAAATAATATCATTACGAATTTTCTGACCGCCGAGCATGCCCTGTTTTGCGAGTTGTTTGACGAGATTGACCGGCTCCTGCCTGACGCGCGGACGGCGGCCGAGGTGCGGCTGCTCAGCCGGCTGGTCGAAGGGGTGCTCTCCCGCCATGCCGATGTGGAACAGAATCTGGCCTATGCGGCGCTGGACCAGGCCCTGGCGGAAAAGGGCGAATTGAATCAACTGTACCAGGACCATGAGGAGATTGATGCGTGCCTTCACCACGCCACGTTGGCTGAGGAGTTCACCGAGGCGATGCGGTTCCTGCGGGCGGGGCTTAAGACTTCCCGCGAGCATTTTCGCCGGGAGGAGGAAACGGTTTTCCCGCTTTTCGAGAAACTGTTTGATCCCGCGACTCTGGAAGCTTTGGGGGCCGGGGCATCCGGCAACGCACCGCCTCTGTGGCCACACGGCTTCGAGAACGCACTGCGCGGCCGATTATGGAATCCAGAGTATTGCTATCAGTCGGCCCTGTCGGCTGAGCCTGCCCCGCGCCACCATCCCCGGCGTGCGGACCTTCGCCACCACAAAGGAGCCAGTCCCGACAATGGATAATTTTTATTTGACCCTTTTCGGACACGAAGCACTGTTTGTTGAAATCATGAAAGCGAGGATTAACTGGTTCGCGCTCGGCGCGCTGATTTTGGCTGTGGGCAGCAATGCCTCGCAGACCAACAACGTCGCGGCCACGCCTGCAACCGCCAACTCAACCACGAATCGAACCATGAAATTTCCAGTCACCAAAACCGACGCGGAATGGCGCCAGGAATTGACACCGGAACAATATCGAGTGCTGCGTCAGGCCGACACGGAGCGGCCGTTCACCGGCAAGTATTGGAACACCAGGGAGCCGGGGGTTTACCGCTGCGCAGCCTGCGGGGAAATCATTTTTACCTCGGACACCAAGTTCGACTCCGGCTGCGGCTGGCCGAGTTTTTATGATCTGGCCGCGGAAAAAAAAGTCATTCTGCGCGAGGATGACAGTTTCGGCATGCACCGCACGGAGGTGCTGTGCGCGCATTGCGGCAGCCACCTCGGCCACCTTTTCAATGACGGCCCGAAACCCACCGGCTTGCGTTACTGCATCAACTCGGCATCGCTGAATTTTGAAAAAACCAATCCGCCGCCGGAATCAAAGCCGGGAGGGAAAAAGTAAAACATCCACATTCATCTGATTGTGCCGCGACGAGTCTATTTTTGTTTCACATCCTCCCTCATCCCGGCCTTCTCCCCAAGGAGAAGGAGAATTGTCCGCCGTCCCTTTGAAAATCCGTGCGACTGGATTTGCGGGCGCTCATTCGCAAAACCAGAATTGTCCAATAGCTATTTCCTCTCCTGGGGGAGAGGATAAAAGGTGAGGGTGGGCGTAAAACACAAATTTCATCCACTCAAGCCATCCATCCCGAAATGATTTCAGGAATTTGTTTCCCTTCCGCCTTTGCCGCGATTAGGTAAGGTACATCGTCGCTACGCTCACCCGCGCCCGGGCGGCGCGGCGAATGAATCATCGGCAAAAATCTGGCGCGGGTTGTTTCCCACATGCGCGGCGATTTCGGCGAGAAACGCATCGCCAAACTCGCGCAGTTTCTTTTCGCCCACGCCGGTGATGCGCGCAAACTCGCGCTCGCTCGCCGGATAATCGCGGGCCATCTGCCGCAGTGCCACGTCGGAGAACACAATGTAAGCCGGCACGTTGCGCTCGTCGGCCAGTTGCTTGCGAAGTCTGCGCAGCCGGTCAAACAACACCTCGTCGCACGCGATTTCGCCCGCGCGATGCGCTTTCGGTTCCTGTGCGGTCACAGGTTTGGTGAGGGTCACCTTCCGGCGTTGCTTGAGCGCGGCCAGCCCGTCGTTGGTCAACTCCAGCACGCTGAATTTCCCGGACGTTTGCCGTAAATGGCCGAGCCGGATCAACTCGCGACCAATGGCCGCCCATTCCGACCGGCTGTGTTCACTGCCGATACCGTAGGTCGAGAGTTGCTCGTGATTCCACTTGCGAATCTTCTCCGTGTCCGCGCCGGTCAGGACCTCGATGACGTGGTTCAAACCGACGCCAAAACGGGTGTTCTCGCGAATACGATAAACGCAGGAGAGAAACTTTTGCGCGGCAAGCGTACCGTCGAAAGTGGCGCGTGGCGAAAGGCAGTTGTCGCACGCGCCGCAATTGGGAGCGCCGGCTTCCGGCACGGCATGATGCGATTGTGCGGGTTCGCCGTGCCGGAGGCCGGCGCTCCAATCTTCGCCAAAATACGCCAGCAGTTCCCGCCTCCGGCAACCGGCACATTCCGCGTAATGCACCATCTTTTGCAATTGTTCGCGAGCAATCTGTTGTTCCTTCGGGTCCGGCTTTTCATCAATGAACTGCGTTTGCTTGATTACGTCACCCGCGCTGAAGAGCAGCACGCATTCACCCGGCAGACCATCGCGGCCCGCGCGGCCGGTTTCCTGGTAATAACCCTCGATGTTTTTCGGCAGATCGTAATGGATGACGAAGCGGACGTTCGGCTTGTTGATGCCCATGCCGAAGGCAATCGTGGCGCAAATCACGCGCACGTCATCGCGCAGAAACAGTTCCTGATGCTCGGAGCGCTCCTTCGGCGTCAGACCGGCGTGATAGGGACGGGCTTTCACGCCGTCTTCGTTCAAACGCCGTGCCACGCTCTCGGCGGATTTGCGCGACTGGCAATAAACAATGCCGCTTTCTTTCGGCCGCGCGCGGACAAATTCCAATACCTGGTCATACGGTTTGTTTTTGGCCAGCACGCGGTAGGTGAGGTTCGGACGGTTGAAGCTGGCGACATAACAACGCGGCTCGCGCAGCTCGAGCAGTTTGACGATGTCGGCGCGCACGCGTTCGGTGGCGGTGGCGGTAAGCGCCATCATCGGCGTTTCGGGAAAAAGCTTCCGCAATTCCGCGAGCTGGCGGTATTCCGGACGGAAATCGTGTCCCCATTCGCTGATGCAATGCGCCTCGTCCACGGCCACCAGACGCACGTTCCAACGCTGCAAATCCGAAAGAAAGCCCGACAGCATCAGCCGTTCCGGCGCGACGTAGAGCAGGCGGAACTCGCCGTTGTGCAGGCCGCGCAGCCGCGCCCGCGATTCGCCTTGGGCGAGCGAGGAGTTGAGAAAGGTCGCCGGAATGCCGCCAGCCTGCATCCCGTCCACCTGGTCTTTCATCAAGGCAATCAGCGGCGACACCACGACCGTCAGGCCGGGCTGGACCATCGCGGGCAGTTGAAAACAGAGCGATTTGCCGCCGCCGGTGGGCAGCAGCGCAAAGACATCCTTTCCGGCCAGCGCATCGCGGATGATTTCCTCCTGCAACGGGCGGAACGAGGTGAAGCCGAAATATTGCTTGAGCAGCGGGAGCAGATTGGTTGTTCCAGATTTCACCGCCGTCAAAGTAGGACAATCACGTTGGAGTTCAAGCTTCAGCTTGCACCGCTGCCGGAACGGCATGAATTAACCACGGATGGACACGGATAAACACGGATTTAACCACGAAATACACCAAACACGCAAAACTTCGGAGAGGCGAGTTCCACAAGCCCCCAACTTTTATTCACCGCAAAGAACGCAGAGATCGCAAAGATGAAAACCCGGTTGTATTCCAAAGAATCCTTTTTCTATGTGTTCTTTGCGTTCTTTGCGGTTAAAAAATCTTCAATAAACCAGCACCAGCACCGCTGCGTCCTGCGCGGATTTGACAACGTCCTCAAACTTCCGATCAGTCGTAACTGGCTCCTTGAGTTTGGCAGAAACGGCCGGCACGGATTCTAGGAAGCTCAACAGAAAACTGCTCTTCACCGCGTAATTCACATTCTCTGGCAACGCCCCGGTTGCTGCCAGCGCCACCGACGCATTCAGCTTGGCCGACACCACGCCCACCACGTTGCCGTGTTCATCCACCAGCGCCCCGCCCGAATTGCCCGGCTGCACCGGCACGCTGATCTGGAAATAACGCGGGTCATCTGCCGCACCCGACAGCGACGCGATTTCTCCCCGCGCAAACTTGGGTGCGAACCCTTGCAAACCGGGGTTTGGAAAACCAACGGTAGCCACCGTACCGCCCAGTTTCACCGTGCGGCTTACCGTGACAGGCAACGGTGAAAACCGTCCCTCTGTCTTCAGCAAGGCCAAATCATTGGCCGCGTCGACTCTTATAACTTTTGCTACAATCAACCCCACGCTCGTGACCAGACGAATTTGCGTGGCATCTTTGACCACATGATTATTCGTAATCAAATAACCATCATCCGTGATGAAAAATCCCGTGCCGCTGGCGAATGGATTTTCAGGCGAAGTGGAATTGTCAGAACCTGATTTCTTGTGTGGCTTAAACTCTCGAGCTAGTTTTTGGCCTTCTGCAATTTGCTCCGGCGAGATCATGTTTTCCAAAACGGGCATGAATTTCTTGGCATGCTCAGAATTTTTCGCTGCCGCCAAAAGTATCCACTTGTAACCTTCCGCGTAATCCTTTGGCACGCCTAGTCCATAGGCGTAAGAAACGCCCAGGTTACATTGAGCGTCGGGAAGATTCTGCTCGGCGGCTTTGCGGAACAACTTTGCCGCCTCTATTTCATCCTTGGCCACGCCGTTGCCTCTGGCATAACCGTTGCCGAGGCACAATTGAGCCTCTGCAAAATTCTGCTCGGCAGCTTTGCGATACCACTTCATCGCCTCAACCTCATCTTTTACAACGCCGTTGCCTTTGTCATAGCAGACGCCCATATTATATTGTGCCCAAAGGTAATTCTGCTCAGCAGCCTTGCGAAACCACTTCACTGCTTCGACAGCATCTTGGGTCACGCCTTCACCCTCAGAATAATTATTGCCAAGAAAAAATTGAGCCTCTGCAAATCCTTGATCAGCGGCCTTATGAAACCATTTTGCGGCTTCTACATAGTCCTGTGTGACTATTTTGCCACCATAATAAAATTCAGCGAGAGCACATTGGGCAAATGCTTCTCCTTTTTCAGCCTTGGCTTTTACTTCTTCAAAAAGTTTGAGGTTCGCCTCGCCCTGTTGTGCCGACAACTGTACTACAATAGCGAGCAGCAACAGGCAAATCAGGCAGGCTCTTTTCATGTCGGCATATTAATTAGTTTCAATTGGTTGGCAAGGTTCTGATTGTTCGCGAACAAACTGCTCTTCAATCAGCTTATTCCAGTTTATGTGCTTTCCAATATTTTCCAGAACAGATTTATCCACATACCGCCTCTTGAATTCCTTTCCCATTTGGACGCGATCCAAAAACATTCCAATGTGCTTATATATTTCCACATTTGAGCTGCCATGCGGAATACATTCGCCAAAACCAAAATCATTTCCTTTCGGGTAGAAAACCTTGCGACGAGTGCGCACGATTTTTTGGGCTGACGTATGCCAATATTCGCCCCGAATCTCTGAAAAGAAGAAATACAAACGGATAAATCCTATAATTTCGTTGAAAAGCCAGCATCCACCATAATTTTCCCACAAATCGGATTCTGTTTTAGACTTCAACTCTGGATACCGGCGATACGCTTCTTCAGCATACTTGCCGCCACATTGTTTTAGTTCTTTCTGAATAAAATCTTTTTGCTGTGATTCGTATTCCTCTTTCGAGAGGCGATAAACCGGAACATCAAAAAACACTTTTTCCAAACCGACAAGCGCGGTTGATTTTAAATTATCGCATTCTTTTCTTTTGATCTTCATCTTGAAATTCAAACGCCATTCGTCCCGGTCGTCCATCCCAAACTGATTTTGGCAGCGGCAGTTTTCTTCGCCCGGCGCGAGGTGCCAGTCCAGCTCTTGCTGCAAATATGGAGACAGGCGGGAAGGGTGACAAGCGCGTTGGAGTTCAAGCTTTAGCTTGTCTGGAGGTGCGGCGGCTGAAGCAAGCTGAAGCTTGAACTCCAACTCAGTGATATTCCTGCAACGTCTGCACGCCGTAACCGCTCTTTTTTAACGCGGCGATGCCGCGGGCGGCGGCTTTGGCGCCGCTGAGCGTCGTCATGATCGGCGTGTTGGTATAGACGGCGGTGGTGCGGATTTTTACTTCGTCGGCGCGCGGCGACTCGCCGGCAGGGGTGTTGATGACCAGTTGGATTTCCTTGTTTTTGAGCAGGTCAATCGCGTTCGGCCGGCCTTCGGCGAGCTTGAAAATATGCTGCACCTTCAGGCCCGCCTTTTCCAAAACCGCGGCCGTGCCGCCGGTGGACACCAGTTCAAAACCCAGGTCGGCAAACTGTTTCGCCACTGCTGCCACCTGCTTTTTGTGCGCGTCGCTGACGCTGATGAAAACTTTTCCGTCGAGCGGCAGCGGTGAGCCGGCGGCCATTTGTGATTTCGCGTAGGCGATGCCGAGGTCGGCGTCGAGGCCCATGACCTCGCCGGTCGAGCGCATTTCCGGCGACAGTAAAATGTCCTGCCCATGAAAACGGTTGAACGGAAACACGGATTCCTTCACCGCCCAATACTTCGGCCGGATTTCCTTCGTGAAGCCGAGTTCCTTCAAGGTTTTTCCGGCCATGACCTTGGCCGCGAGTTTGGCCAGCGGCACGCCGATGGCCTTGCTCACAAACGGCACGGTGCGCGAGGCGCGCGGGTTGACTTCGAGCACATAGACCTTTTCACCCTTCACCGCATATTGCACGTTCATCAGGCCGATGACCTTCAACTCCGTCGCCATCGCGTGCGTGTGGTCGCGAATCGTCTCGATGACTTTTTTGGAAAGCGTGTGCGGGGGCAAAACCATCGCGGCGTCGCCGGAATGCACGCCGGCAAATTCGATGTGCTCCAGAAATGCGCCAATGACGATGTGGCCGTCATCGGGGTTTTTGAACTGGCCGACGTCGGCGATGCAATCCACGTCCACTTCGGTCGCGTCTTCCAAAAATTTGTCCACGAGCACCGGACGTTCCGGCGACGCCTCCACCGCAAAACGCATGTAATGCTGAAGCTCGGCGTCGGAATAAACGATTTGCATCGCGCGTCCGCCCAGGACGAAGGACGGCCGGACGAGGATCGGATAGTCCAGTTTTTTCGCCACCGCGAGCGCCTCGATTTCGTTCGTCGCAATGCCGTTGGGCGGCTGCGGAATTTTCAGTTTGTCGAGCATGGCCGCGAAAAGCTTGCGGTCCTCGGCGATCTCGATGCTTTGCGGCGAGGTGCCAATGATGTTGACGCCATTTTTTTGCAGGCCGAGCGCCAGGTTCAACGGCGTCTGCCCGCCGAACTGCGCAATCGCCCCCCAACAACCTTCCCGCTCGTAAATGTGCAGCACGTCTTCGAGCGTGAGCGGCTCGAAGAAAAGTTTGTCGCTAGTGTCATAATCGGTGGAAACGGTTTCAGGATTTGAATTGACCATGATGGTTTCAAAGCCGTCTTCCTTGAGCGCGAATGCGGCATGGACACAGCAATAATCAAATTCAATCCCCTGGCCGATGCGATTCGGTCCGCCGCCGAGAATCATCACCTTCTTCGCGGTGTTGCCCTTCACCTCATCATCGCCGCGGTCATAGGTCGAATAATAATACGGCGTGTAAGCCTCGAACTCGGCGGCACAGGTGTCCACGAGCCGGTAGCTGGGCACGAGGCCGAGCTTTTTCCGCAACGCGCGGATTTTATCCTCGGTCGAGCTGGTTAAATGCGCGATCTGCCGGTCCGAGAAACCCAGACCTTTCGCTTTGGCCAGCAATTCAGCGTTGAGTGGCGGCATTGGCGCAACAGTAGGCCGGAAAATTTTCCGCGTGTCCAGCGGGGAGTGTATTCGCCGCCGGATTGGTTTGGCGGGTTCGTTTGGAGTTCCGCCTTCAGGCGGCATGGGAAAAGCTTCGAGCCCTCCGGACCGCCTGAAGGCGGAACTCCAAACCAAATCCGCTTGCTGGAGGCATGGCTTTGCGTTACGAAATGGCGATGAAACCAATCGGGCGCGCGCTGCTGTGGCTGACGTTATTCACCCCCGTCTTCGTTTCCGCGCAAATTGACCCGGTCAGGCGCGACCTGATCCAGCTCGGCTACAATCAGGCATTCGAGGGCCACGCGCCGTTCACCGGTTACGCGTTTTATTATCATAACCAGCCGGATTTTTTGCGCACGAACCTGACGCTGCGGCTGGCGCTCGCACCGGTGTATCTTGATTCCGAATTCGGCTTTGTCCACGGGCTGGGGCCGAACACGGACTTTGCCATCGGCCTGGCAGGCGGCGGCTTCGCCGACAGTTACAATGAAATACACAGCGGCACCTATTATCCCAGCCAGTCTTTTGAAGGCAGCGGCGGTGAAATTTCCGCGAGCATTTATCACCTGTTCAACCCCAGCGACCTGATTCCGTTGAATTTGATTCTGCGCGGTACGGCGCATTATTCCACCTACGACCGTAGCGACAACACGGCCCTTGGATTCCAACTGCCGGGGGATCGCAGTGACTTCATCGTGCGCACTGGTTTGCGCTGGGGCGGCATTGAGCCGACGCTGTTTCCGGCGCTCGCGATGGAACTGTCCGTCTGGTACGAAGGACAGCTTCGCACCGATTCCGGGACGTATGGCATCAACGGCGATCGCGCAGTTGAAGAGCAATCGCATTTATTTTGGGCGGAAGCCGCGTTGTCCTACACGCTGCCCAAGAGCCAGCAGAATTTTTACGTGCGGCTGACGGCCGGCACGAGCGTGGACGCCGACCATTTCAGCGCCTATCGCCTCGGCGGATATTTGCCACTGGTGGCGGAATTCCCGCTGTCGCTGCCCGGGTATTATTTCCAGGAAATCAGTGCGCGGCAATTTGTGCTGTTCAACGCAAATTATCTTTTACCGCTCGACAAAAGCCAGCGCTGGAATCTCAGCGTGAACGCTTCCAGCGCGTTTGTGGATTATCTGCCCGGCGAGGAGCAGCCGGGCAACTGGCTTAACGGCGTGGGCGGCGGCATTTTGTATCGCGCGCCGTCCGACCGTTTCAAAATCATGCTCGACTACGCTTACGGTGTGGATGCCATCCGGTCGCACGGCCGCGGGGCCAACACCATCGGCCTGCTGATGCAATGGGATTTGCGGCCGACGCATGGCGAAGGTTTCCACCCCGCACATCCTGATCGCTGGCGCGGCTGGCAATGGTTTTTGGGCGACTAAAAAGAGCGCGCGAAAATTTTTGCGGGTGCCCGAGCCTCGCACACAGGATTCGATTCAACTTGCGCAAACCGCCGCCGTTTGGTTCATTATGAAGGCGGGTGCGCATATGGTGGAATTGGCAGACACGCTACTTTGAGGTGGTAGTGCCGAAAGGTGTGCAGGTTCAAGTCCTGCTATGCGCACCAATTTTCCTCAAGAAATTGAGGTTTCTGGTGTTCCTGACACAGTTCTGACACAAGAAACGGCTGAATCCGAAAGCGCGAAAGTGAAGTTCCCAAAGCGCATCAAACACCGTGGCCGCGTCCTCGCCACCATTTATGGCAAGTCCAAAGGACGCGACTCCTACCGCGTGGCGTGGCAAGTGGCCGGACGGCGGCGCATGGCGTCTTTCCCGTCCTACTCGCTCGCTAAACGTCACGCCGACGGCCTGGTGAAGGATTTGGCCAAAGGCTCGCAAGTCACCGCCTTGCATCCCGCGCAAGCCCGCGATGCGCTGGCCGCGCTGGAACGTCTCACGGACTTCTATCGCGCCACTGGCCGCCGCGTCTCGCTTCTGGCCGCCGTGTCGGAATTCGTCGAGGCATCCGGCAAGCTGGGCGGGCGCACAATGGGTGAAGCCGTCGAGGGTTACTTGCGCACCGTCGCCAGCGTGAAGCGCGAAGACATCAAGGAAGCCGTCGCGGAATTTTTACTGGCCGATGCACCCCGCACCAAAGCCGCCGATGGCCAACGGGCGCAACTATCCGGCAAATACGCCTACAACCGCAAACTGCAACTCAACCGTTTTGCCGACACGTTCCCAAACACCGCCGTCAATGAACTGAGCAAAGAACACCTCGACAAGTTCATTGAAAAGCTTGGCGAATTGAAATCAAAGTCCCGCAACCGCCGCGCCGCAACTTCTGCCAAAAGCCGCAACCACTACCGCGCCGCCATTCGGCAATTTCTGCAATGGGCAGTCCGTAAAGATTATCTCGCCCCGACGCATCGCTTGAACGAAGCCGACGCCATGCGCCCCGAACGCGCCAACACCGCCGCCGTGGAATTTTACACACCGGGCGAATTGGCCGCGCTGCTGGCAGCTTCCAAAGACGACCTGAAACCACTGCGCCCGATCATCGCCATTGGCGGGCTGGCCGGACTGCGCACCGCCGAATTATTGCGCTTGGATTGGGCGGACGTATGGCGCGTGCGGGGACACATTGAAGTTACGGCGGGCAAAGCCAAGACGCGGCAACGCCGCCTTGTGGAAATCTGCCCCGCGCTGGCCGCGTGGCTTGAAGCATTCCGAACGCTGACGACCGGCAAACTCTGGACCGGCCACGAAATCACGTTCCAACAGCATTTTGTGGAACTGTGCAAAGACGCGGACGTGACGCGCATAGCCAACGGACTGCGCCACGCATATTGCACCTACCACTTTGCCGCCAACGCCAACGAAAACCAGACTGCGCAACAAGCGGGCAACTCGCCCGCGCAGATTCACGCACATTACAAAGGACTGGCCACGAAAGCCGACGCGAAGAAATGGTTCAACGTGCGGCCAGCGCGCACGGCAACGAATGTAATTTCGCTGTCGGCTGCTTCACGCAATAAAACGCATTGAGCCATGAAGAACAATGCGGCAGAAACAATGCGGCAGCAAACTAAACTCGAACCCCAAGCCGGCCCCAATCCATTGCCTTTGGAGGATTGGGATTTCCACGAAATCGAGCCGTGGGAAATTCGCGCCGCGTTGCGACATGAATACGCCCGCGAGTGCCGCGAGAAAATGGAGCAACTAGCCCAGTGGATGACGCCAGAATGGTATGCGTTTCGGAAGCAGAGAGCGGCCAGGAGAATTGCCGCCGTAAAAGCAAATGACAAAGCGGCGTTGCGAAAGTGCTCCGAGGAGATGGTATCGAATACGGCTGATGTATTGGCAATGAAATTGAAAGAATCTGATTTCGCCGAACCGCTCATTGACGCGATGATAGCATCTCTCGAATGGGGCATGGACTGGCGACAACCGTGGTTGAAACAGCGAGGCATGATAATCGAGGACGTAAAACGTTTGGATTCCGCCGTAAAAATTCCGAAGTGCGCGTTTGTCGAAAAATACCCGCCGCACTATTTCGGCTGGACTACCGATATTGCGTGTCTCGCGGCTCGCACAACTCCACCAAAATCGAATCCTGAGCAACGCCACTGGTGGAATAAGCACGATGCCTCGCGATACGTTTTGCATATTGACTGGTGTGCGGTAAAACGTGCGAGAAACCCCAAGAACAACCTTGTGAAATCCATCCGCCAGGCATTGCAGATGGAATGGGAGAGCCAGTCGGAAAGGCGAATGGGTCGGCAAGCCGCCGAACCATTTCACAAACTACGCGCCTTGGCCGCATGGCGATGGGACAATGCGGGCTATTCGCACGATGACGCCCGAAAATTGATTCGCCAACGTGCCCGTATGTTAGACTTGAAGTTCGGCCCCAAAAAAATTGGCAGTTTCCCTGACTTCTCTGATTCACAGCATTGGCGAAAAGCCATCAGTGAAACCGAAAAAGAGCTTCAACTTCTTCGTGGCTGATCCTCGTGGGCTAAAGTCGAAACGACTTTAGCCTGTTCGCTTCCTATTCTTGCAGGTGATTACCTTGCTCTATGCCACAGAGCACACAAAAACACGAATTGGCCCGGCAACCCGCCGGGGAAACTGAAACCGCAATCCCGCCACACGACACAGGATTCATTGACCAAAAGGAACTGCTGCGGCGATTGCCGGTGGCGCGCAGAACACTCCACAATTGGAGGCGGGCGGGAAAAATCCCCAGCATTGTGATTGGCCGGCGCGTCCTATTCTGCTGGGAAAATGTTGCGGCGGCGTTGCGCCGATTGGAACGCGGGAACGCGCAATGATAGTGCTAAACATCGTCAATGCCTCGTGATCGTTGGAACTAGCAGTAAGGTGATTGTGAGGTCGCTTTCCAAAGCCAGTGGCGACGGACGCCGCGGCGTCAATGATTCGATCCACCGCCGAGGCCGTTGCCCGCCGGGAAACGCGGCGACGGAAAGAAAGTTGTGATTGGTAAATTTTTCACGTTCCCACTTTGCGTCCTGGCGATGCCGCTCAACGAAAAGGAAATTTTGCAGCATATCGTTTCGCACTCGATTGAACGTGCTGGCGCTGGTGCTGGTGCCGAAAGGATTGATTCAAATAGAATCCGTGAATACCTAAATGGCGACAGGGTGCAGGATTACAATCGTAGCGCACGCCACGATCAATTCGTTCGTGGCGCAATCATTACTGGTGTCAATCTTGGCAATTTTAGTTCCAACTGCAAACGCTGTGACGCTGCGCAGAAGTTCATTAGCGAACGCGAATTTAAGCACGGGCGTGACCCGTTGGTTTTCATCGCATCGGGAATCTTCTGGAGCTGCCACGATGACGCGGGATTGAGTTATCGGGAGTTTTCAACCGCGTGTGCGGTCAATTCCATTATCGGATTTAAAAAGACTCCTGTGCTTATTCGGCGAGCCATGATTATCGCCCGGCAACTTGGGTATAAAACGCCGCAGGTCATGGCGGCGGAATTGACCACTGATCCAGCCAAACGACAGCCGCTATCCGTCCAACGGCTACGCGATACGCTGGACAATTTGGAAAGACGTGACCTTTTTAGACGATGCCAGGCCGGACGCCGGACGGTTTATTTCAGCACCACCCTCGACGCCGAGCAGTTACGGCAGGCGGTGAAAGAATTAAAAGAGCGCAACATCAAGGTGCGGCTACGCCGTGAACTCGACCGCGCCACATTTGGAAAGAACCACTCAGGAACCACTCAGGAACCACTTAAAAACAAGGAACCAGTGGAGAACCAATTGGAAACCGCCACCGGAACCACCGGAGGAACCACTAAAAGAAATGCTTTAAACAAATGCCCCTTAACAAATGCTTTAAAACAAGAGCGAGATACGGGGCGCGCGCCAAGCGGTTCTGTTTTAGTTGAAGATTTGGTTGAGTCAGTTGCCAGGGGTACGACTGAAAGCATTTACCCCGAAGGCGGAGAACCATCGCTAGACGATGTTCGGGTGTTTATGGAAAACCTGTTTCGTGGGGCTGGTGAATTTGCCCACGAATGGCTTAAACGGATGCAAGATCAAGCTTGGAAAGACCAACGAAGCCGACCCGTGCGGGACTGGAAAAAGCTCGCAGCGAGTTGGGCGAGTGGATGCGAAAAGCGAAAGCGGGGCGTTGTGCGCCAACGGTGAACCATGAAAACACCAAACCAACCACATCCCGACGCGGCCGACTTGCTGGTTTTTGCCAACTTGATTCAAGGCCATGCCCGGCGACTCGAAAACATGGGTGTGTGGCAGGACGTGCAACGTCGAAGTTCCAACGCCGGGGCGGAAGGGGAATCCCGGAGCCTTGCTGGACTGATACGCCTCGTTCAAGCGTCACGGGTGGCCGAAAACGACGCCGATAAAGACTTTTTGATCATATGCCTAATGGGGGAAAGTTTTGCGGACACCATATTTGAAAATGACCCGGAGTTGGACGAATTACACGCCAAAATGAGAGCCGTCGAAAAGCGCGAACGATTGCCCAAATCTTATGAATTTGATCCAGAGCATCCTGAAACACCAGCGGACTGGAAACAACTGAACGCCCAACGGCATGACCGTTTTAGGGAAGTTGAGAGGCTGTATGACAATCGGTTCACAGGCTGGTTGCGTCGCCACGGCGAAACCGCCATGGCGGACTTGTATCTGAACGACCGGACAGCTTTCGACCGCCGCCGCGAGGCCGCACGCCTTCTTGTTTTCGGACCGGTCCCTGAAAAAGATACCGACCCAGTGCAGGGGGACACCGGGCTTACTGAAGTAGTCGGAGTGGATGAATGAAAAATCCTGCCAAAAAGTCATGTGCAGCGACGAAACGCGACGGCATGGGCTGCCAGGCTGCCGCGCTGCCAGGGTCGCAATTCTGTTTCTTTCACGATCCAGCAAAAGCCATAGCCAGACGGAAGGCGCAATCGGCTGGTGGACGCGAGAATCGGATGCGCACGCTACCCGCTGACGCGCCGGACGTTAAAGTTCAGGACGGTGCCGACGTGGTGCGACTCCTTTCGGATACGATCAACCAGGTCCGCCGGGGCGAAATTGATCCGCGTGTGGCCAACACGGTCGGATATTTGAGCAACATTGTACTGGCCGCCACGGGCCAGCATGAACTGGAAAGCCGCCTTGCCGAATTGGAATCACTGCTCAAGCCTCGAAGGCGATCAATGTGACACGAAGGAGAAACAATTTTAATGATGACCACGGCACATAAGCGCTTGGACAAGATTGAAACATTTCTTACGCCGAAGGAATGGGCCATCCGGCTGGTGGATGAAATACGGAGTTATCCCAGTTTATTCGACCACTTTAAGGCCCTGGTAAAGTTGCCCTTTAACGAACGTCCCGATCAGCGGGCATTTGGGGCCTTGAAAGAACAGGCCGGCAAACAGCATCCCGGCCGGAAACCAGAGGACATCCAAGTCAGGCAGCGCCTGACATCCGCGTTGTGGGATGAGTTTCACACGCTGAAGCTTCTGATTATTTCGGTCAATCAAACGATGCAGGCCAAATTGGAAAGAATCAGCTTGGAGGCGGGGTTGAAGTTGTTCGCGCTTCACTCGCTAATTTTGGAGGAAGCCTTCGCGCAAACGGCTTCACAGACCATCGCTTGGATCAAGCCGCACAAGTGCGCCGGTGCCGATGTTGGACAACAGCACCAGACCGTGCTCAAGCAATTGTCCGCATTCACGGAAATTGGCATACTACAAATGCCATTCAAGAGCTTGCAGCCCGAAAACAAGTCAATGGACTTCCCCTCGCCACTGGAAGAGTGGAGCGGCGAACTTACCGCGCTGCTACGGGATTTTTTCTCACATCTCGCCGCCATCAAATTGGTTCAGGACAAACATTTCGACGGGCATCCAATGCTGTGCCGGGACTTGGAAACCAAGTTGACGGAATTGACACGAACGATTGAAAGTGCCGTCGCCCTGGCCAACGAATACCTGAAACGCCGGGCTGAAATAAACCGTGGAACACGCGAGACCAATCTGGCCATCGCGCTTGAATCCATCAAAGCCAGCGTCAATGGTCAACGGGCTGCCAACATCGCAGAAAAATGGTGGCACGATGTCAAGCTGGAGGCGCTAGAATCCGACGCGGAGCGATGGGAGCAGCGCCGGCAAGAATTTGGGGCGAACGATTGAAACCGACCACTCAGAGTCCGGAGACTGGCCGGAATATACCCACCTCGCAGATCAACATCGCCCGTGAAGGTGGCAAGCAAGTCAACATTCAAGGCGATACACCTTGCCAGCGGTGAACATCCGGCGGCGGTTCCTGACACGGCGGAGGCCATGTAGCACTTGCCAGCCGCTAATCCTTGCCTATGCAGTTAAACACCATCAAACACGCCCAGCCGGTTGAGGCGAGCAAGACATTGACGCGACAACCGGCGACACATAATCGGCCTCTGATTCGCGCGCACGGCTTCAACGCGGATGTGTCACGATTTTTTCCGGGCATTTGACTGGACACTGCCCGGAACCTTCCCGGCAGTTGCCCGGATGCTGCCCGGACATTTCAGCGGATAAACCGCCGGATAGACGCCGATAATATCACCGGCTGTTCGGTTGATGAGGCGCGTGTGTAACTGGTGCAGGTTTTGGCGCAACGTAGGGGTGATACAAGTCCATGTTGACGGTGGTTTCATCCAGCGAGTGCGCGCCGGGAGCACACAGACCAATGCCGGGGAATAAGACAAGCACGAATCCAACGACATCTAAAAAGCCGGTTCCGTTCAGGTGATTTTCAATGATCCGCTGTTGTGGCTCGAAACCTTCGCTTTCGCACTGGATATAGACGGGCAAATCGCGGCGGACGGGCACTTGTGCGGGCGGGTGGTATTTTATGCCGTTAATCGTCAGCATGGCATTTTGCGGATTGGTGGTTACGGTCATAATTTGTGTGCTGCTGCGAAATGCCGAACAGCCGGTCACGGCGATTAGACCAATGGTGATGATGGATTGAAGGATTTGGTTTTTCATTGTTTGGTCATTGTTTCATTGGTAAAGACTTTCAGCGTTGACGAAAAAATAAGAGCCGTTAGGTAGTTTTTTGGCCCACTGAATTTTGTTGTCCTCATCCGGGTTTGGTCGCGCTTCCAAAATATACTCATCGTGATGCCACCAGTGATCCCGCGTAACATGCAATCTCGTTGCGTCTCCCTCCATTATTTCGACATCCTTACGATTCTCGCTGCAAGATGAATAGCCCACCGCACACAACGCCGCAAAAAGCAGCCAAGAAACAACCCTCCTGAGCGAAGCCCCTTCCTCCACTTTGCTCAGCGTATTTCTTAATACGTGGTTTTCAAACTCGATTTGCTTTGTCCACTCTTCTACTGAAAACGCAGTTTCGCGCGGACGCCCATCCGGTGGATTGTTTGAAATCATAAAATTTATGCTGGTTGGAAAATCTCTTTGAGCGAAACACGGATCTACAAAAAAGGGGCGCGAACTTAACGCGCCCTCGTCTGCGGCACCGCGAAGCGCCTTGGAGAGAAACACGAAAAGCCGCGCCCGGTCGGGCGCGCGCTTGGTCGGTTCTCTCCACAAAATTCGCGGTTTTCAGACGAGACCGTAGCCGAGCTACGCAAAATTATTTTGGTAAATGGTTTTCTGTTTTTTTGATTTTCTTGTCGCAGCGAGTTTAGAGCGGTCTGCGCCGCATGACAATTCCCGTTTTGGATTGCTACCCGGCCGCAATGGTGTGAGATTGCCCCCGACCGCGCCCGTAACTAACACCGTCCGCACCGCTGACGAACTCAGCGCCGAACGCCAAAGAGGGCGAGTCCTGGGAAATCCAGGTATGACGGCGGAAGCGGGTTCAAATCCCGCTCTCGGCGCGGTTCTAATTTCAGGCGACTCGATGCACCGGCAACGATGAAAACCAACTACCTCAAAACTGGCGCGCGCCGCCGCCGCAAAACTTTTGCTGACGGTAGCCATGTGATCGTGAGTAGCAGCGGCTACGAAATCTTTGAGGGCATCCCAAAATTCAAAAAGGCCAAGCTGAAACCGCGCGCCAAGCGCAAGTCACCGTCATCTTCGCAAAGCAATTCTCCGGGCGCAGAATCATAGAGGCAAAATCCCGGAAGCCGGGGATAGTTGGGCGAGCGAGGGGTGCCAGCCCTCTGGCGTGAACGAATGAAGCCCATCTCCGACGCTTTAGCCAAGAGCCAAACGCCGGAGTTGCTCGTAAGCTTTGCTGGTTACGGCGGGTGGATTCAGAGTTCCAGGGATGTGCCCGAAAATGTCCCGCATCATCGCTTCGGTAATGGCCGGCGGGTGATGCAATTCACAAAACAGCGGCTCGCAAGCGTGGAAAATGCTCCAGGTCTTTGCCCGCAGTCGGTAAATGGCGTCCCAGTGGCGAAGATCATTGTGATAGCGGTCGGTCTTTTCCAGTGCAAGCGGCGGATTGCCCGGCACCATGCAGTTGCTCGGCAAGGGCTGTCCTTGGATGCGATACCAGTCGGCGGCGGCGGCATGGGATTCAAATGACGCCCGAATTTTCAGAATTGCGACCAGTCGCCAGTGACCTTCGGCAGCATTGAAATAACGCGCCTTGCGGGTGATGTTAACAACCGTGTCGCCGACCCGCAGACGCGGGGCGAAATGCCCACATCGGCAAAGGGCAGAGATTGATGGAAATTTCGACTCGAAATCAGGCTCACGTCGGCACGATGCGTCCACAAATGGCGACAACTTAAAATCCGCAATAGCCGCTCTGCCATTCGGTGACTCAATCAGGGGCCGAAATGAGCAGAGGTATTTCACCTTTGACGGGTTCCTCAATGAGATGATAATTCTATTGTAATGGGATTCCCATTGTTCACGGTCACATCGGCAACTTTAAAAAAGTCTGGTAGTTCTTCGTTGAAGCGGAGTGTAAAAGTTGATTCCAGATTTAGAGTTTCGTTGAATCCTTCAAACTGATCCCCGACACCATATTCGTCCCCCAGAAACAAAGCATCGCCCTCGAACTGGACGACTAACTCTAATCGAACCGTTGCTTGGCGTGGCTGCAAATTAAAAACCAATGTGTTAGTAACTTCAAAAATGTCGGAAGAAAGGCCGCCAACATCGAACATGCGGCCATGATAAGAAACAAAATCTAATTTATCTATGGCCTTTCCAATTATTTTGCAAATGGAAACCATATTCTTATCCACTAACCGGCGAACAAAATTTGAAACTTTGGTGTGCGAGTTATACTGGCTTAATAGTTCCTCAACACCTTGGATTATATGAAATCGCTCGTCTGCACCGACAAAATCGGGGTCACAGGACACAATGTAAATTCCATTCGATGCATCGGGCAACCTTTTCAATGCCTCAATCACAAATGCGTCACGAAATTCATCTTTCTTTTCTACGGAAAACGGTTTTTCTCGTTTGAAGTATTTGTCAATTACGATTGGTGTAGCATCATTAGGTATCGGCAGGACAGTCACCTTTGCGGATTCAAAGAATTTTGAGACTTTGGATTGCAATGCTCCCTCTACAGATTCAGGAGTCACTTTATTCAACGCATCTAGGTCATATTTAATTCCCATCAAATCCAAGGCAATTGGTTTGCTCCTTAATCTTTCTAAAGCCTTGTAATAACCATCTGCGTGCTCACTAATCCGCGTTCATCTGTGCCTTGATCGTCGTCACGCCCGGCCAGTTCAATTCGTCAATGTCCTTCGCGGCTTCGGGATCAAATTGAAACGCGGCGAAAACGATCAACTGCGGCCGCGGCACGAGTTTACGCGCTTCTTCCAAAGCCATTTCCACCTGCTTTTGTTCCAGCGGCGCGTGTTCCGGGCCGAAGGAAATGACGGCGCGTTGCCGGTCTTTTGCCGCGCCCTCTCGCAACTTGGCGACGCCTTCGTCATTCGGCCTGGTCTCGGCGTCGGCGTGCAACCAGCGCGTGCCGGAGAATGGTTCGACGCGGGAAAAATGAATCATCTGCCCGCCCTTGCCACGGATGCCGGCGCGCAACAATTCGCTGCGCCACTCGTCTTGGCGGATGGTTGCGCCGGAGCGGGCGACCGATTCATCGGCGGGCATGGGCGCGGCGGTTTCTTCACCGGACAACTCGCCAGGCGATTTCACCATCGGTGCGGGGACTGCTTCGACGGTGAACGGGCCGGTCACGCGCGTTTTGCCGGTGTCCACGAGCGGCTGGTCGTAAAGCGTTTCCGGTTCGGGCGGTTCGTTGTTGGCAATGCTTTTGAGCGTGACGTGCGGCACGGTTTTGTAACGCAGGCCGCTGTCCACGCCTTCGTCGGGATGCGCCAGTTGAAAATACTCAAACACCGCCGTCATCAATCGCTGTTTGGCGAGCGTGAGCGCGACGCGGGAAGTGTCGCAAGTCATCCAACGGCGTCCCCATTGTTCCGCCACAACTGCCGTCGTGCCACTGCCGCAAGTGATGTCCAAAACCAAATCGCCGGGGTCGGTTGTCATCAGAAGGCACCGTTCGACAACCTTTGTGTTTGTCTCAACGACATATTGCTTCTTTCGCGCAAAACCGCTGGTCGCAGTGTCGTCCCAGACCGTGTTAATTGGTGACACTGGAAAGTCATCTAGGTATCGCTTGTAGCGCAGCGTGTCCCCGACGGCCATCAAACGATTTCGTTCCGCCAATTTTTGCATTCCAGCAGGAGTTGTTTTCCAATGCGAGTTTGCCGGTAACTTAAACTCTTTACCTTTCCATTTGAAAGGCACGGATGAGTCACCGCTGATTCCTTGCGATGTGATATTGTCGTGAACGAGCAGCCGCCAGCCGTCTGGAATCAAGCGTGGATTCGCAATTTCCTCCTCGGTTAGTTCGCGCAGCGTTTTCCCGTCCGGCGACTCTATCAGTTGGTAGCGTCCTATCCCATCGGGGCCAACCCTATCTTGGAAAAGCTTTCTGTTCTTTACTCGCGGAATGTCTTTGCAATACCAAACCAGATAGTCGCAGACAGTGCTGAGAAGTTTTGCCGCCTGTCCGCCGGTTGTCTTGAATGCGATTAAGCCGCAGAAATTCTTCACGCCGAATACTTCGTCGCAAATTTCCCGGACGTGATGCACGTTTTCATCGGAGATTTGCACGAACACCGAGCCAGATTCGTGCAGAAGTTCGCGGGCGAGCAGCAGGCGGTCGCGTAGATAGCTCAAGTAGGAGTGCAGGCCAAGTTCCCAGGTATCGCGGAAGGCTTTCACCATTTCCGGTTCGGCGGTCAGGTCTTCATCCTTGCCGTCCTTCACTTCACGCTTGTTGACGAAGGGCTGGAAGTTCGAACCATATTTGATGCCGTAAGGCGGGTCGAAATAAAGCATCTGCACCTGGCCGGCCATGTCCTCCTTTTCCAGCAGCGAGTTCATCACCAGCAAACTGTCGCCCGCGATGAAGCGGTTGCTCCAGTTGTGCGCGTGCTTGTAAAACTCAATCGCCTCGCGCAACGGCGGGTTTTCCGTCTTGGAACCGAACAGGGAAAGTTGCGCGTAGTCGCTGCCGTTTTTCTTCCGCACGGCCTCGATTATGGCGCGCGGGTCAATACGCTCGTGAACGTGCAGCGAGACGGTGGGAATCTCAAAGCTGGTGCGCTCGGCTTTACCCGCCCAAACCAGCGTCGGGTCCAGGTGCGGATCGTAAGCATAGGTCTTCTTCCCCTCGACCGCATCGCTCTTGGCGTCCACGAGGCCGACGGGCGGGTTATTGATGCGCTTCTTGCCCTTGTGATCGTATTGCTCGATGGGCTTTTTCTTTGTCGTCGTGTCGGTTCGTTTCGCCATGCAGATTGGCAGCCATCGTAAGCCGCAGCAAATTTAAGGCAATCGAAAACAGATACCGCTCCGCGTCAGCCAACCAGCCTATTCCTGTCGTGATGATTTCTCCGTGTGCAGAATCATAGAGGCAAAATCCCCGGAGCCGGGCGGCGGGTGCAATGTGGAGCACAGCCGGATGAGGCGAGCAATACATTGACGCGCCGACCGGCGACACATAATCGGCCTCTGATTCACGCGCACGGCTCCAACGCAGATGCGTCACGATTAAAACAGCACATTGCATCGGACAAGCCGCCGGACATCCAGGCGGATGAAAGCCGGAAGTTGGTTGGCAGCATACGCAGCGGATGACGCGGCACTTAACGTGGCAACCAAGTTGGCATCATGCGTGGCATCGAGCACAGCACCGGACGCCGCATTTGGGTTGGCGTCACACGGCGTACTGATACGCATGGCATGGCGCAATTTTCGCGCACCAATGAGCGGAGCAGAAAACCTTAATTTGTTAAGGGGTAGCGCGTGCCTTGCAAAAAAGATGACAATTGGTGGCTGGGTGGATGCTAAACAATTGCCAATGTGATGCGGATGAATTGAACGTTTCGTGACTGCGATTGCGTGAGTTAAGTGAACATTTCGCGTTGGGAAAACGAATGCGTTATCTCCCGTGTGTCTGGATGGTAAAACGAGCAAAGGACTTTCAATCGTTGCCACAGCTCGTTAGCGCGCATGGATACCTGGCGGGCAAGCCGTTCAGTTCCGCATTTGGTGCTGAATGATCTGCCAGAAAACGGCCGTCATTTTGTGTTGAATCTACACAAACACACACCCGGTTTCGCGTAAATTCACTTCCAAATGAGATGGAGATCAAATTTGTGAATAGTGAGCGGAAAAGTTTTCAGAACGTCAGCCTAACGCCGCCCGGCAGTATGGAAGCGCGGGACAGTGGCATCCGTGGCGAACAAAGCCAAACTCCGGCAGGTGAAGTTGGTTTCATTGACGAAAAGCAACTGCTGGCGCGGCTGCCCGTGAGCCGCCGCACGTTGTTCAACTGGCGCACGACCGGCAAAATCCCCTGCGTGAGGCTCGGCGGGCGTCGCATCCTGTTTCACTGGCCGTCAGTCGAGGCCGCGTTGCTGCGTCACCAGCACGGCGGCAATTTGTAAGGAACGCTTGCAAATTCATGCGTTCTCACGTTTGATGAGTTAAAGCCTTGCGAACATGGCACAATCCACAGGAGAATTTGCCCGTGAAAATCCTAATGCCAGCACAGATCAACGCCGACGGCTTGCTGCCGTTTCTGGCAATACTGGGCAGACCGCTGGCAGCAGGTGATGAAGTAGTGCTGGATTTTTCCGAACTGCGCCGCGTGACGCCTGCCGGGTTGGTCGCGCTGGTGGCCACTGTCGTCCGCTGGCGGCGCGAGCATCATCCAATGACATTTGCAGGATTAAAGACCTGTTCAATCCTCGGTTATTTGCAACGGATGGATGTATTCAAAACTTGCGGGGTTGAACTTCAGGAAACATTTCAACGGCATGAAGCAAAAGGGCGTTTCGTGCCGGTGCGTTTCATTGACCACCAGATAAGTGCGATGGGAACCGATTTGGCGGGTTGCCTGGCTCCCGGTGGTGAGGAGTATGGCCACCCCATGTGCGACCTCTATGATCTGTCGTGGTATGTCTTGACGGAAATAGCAAACAATGTTCGCCAGCACAGTCACGGGCTTGGCTATGTGTCGGCGCAGGTCAACCGCACGGAAGGTTTTGTGCGGTTGGCACTGGCAGATAATGGCTGCGGCATTCTTAAAAGTTTTCAGGATGCTGGATTCAAGTGGAGCGAGGGAATGACCGATGCAGAGGCAATTTGCAAGGCGTTGGAACCGACGGTTTCATCCAAAGGCAGCCCTACGAATGAAGGTGTCGGGCTGACGCTCGTTGCCGGATTGGTGCGACAGACGAAAAGCTGGCTGATGATCGTCAGCGGTTGCGGCGTATTGCAAATTGGTAATGATTTGAAGCCCAAAGCAGTGAATTTGCCGGATGGCGCACGCTATCAAGGCACATTGGTAGTTATGACATTTCGCCAGCAAAATGTGCGTGATTATGCCTCGCTGTTGCACGCGGCAAAAACCAACGTTGGACTCTTGCAAAGGTCAGGCAAAGCGATTAGATTCTTGCCGTGAACTTGGAACTTTCCATCCGCGAGCATTTCGGCAGTCATTTGGCCGACGGTGCCAAAGCAGCCGAGTTTCGCCTGGGGCGCATTGATCCTTATGTGGAGATTTGTCCTCAAATCATTTTGGACTTCACGGGCGTTCGCAACGCCAACAGTTCCTTCATAAATGCGTTGGTTGCTGGCTTAATTGAGCAACACAACGTGAGTGTTTTGAAGAAAGTTGTTTTCAAAGGGTGCAATCCCTCGATTCAGGTTTTGATTCAAGCCGCCGTGGAATTGGGCGTTCAGAAAATCGCCGGTCGGGTCAATGCTTGATTACTGCGCCTCAACCGTCTTGGGTTCAATTGGGTAAATCCCAACAATAAGTTTCGCAGAATATTGCCCTTTGTCTGAAAACCTCCCTTGCGCTGGCGACGGCGTTTGCGCATTGCCCCCCCCAGCCCGACACCCCGCCCAGACGGTCGGCCAAAAAAGAAATCTTTGTTGCCGGACACCCGCCATGACGCCCCGTGTGATTCGCTGGCTTGGGCAGGACGCGCTTTGATTGGCTGGACGGGCTGGACACAGCCCTGACACAGAATCAAGCCCTGACACAGCACTGACACAGGCCAAATCCCCGACACAGCCCGACACGTCTTTTTCTACTGCTAGTTGCTCACAGATGCCAGAAAATGCTTGCAATCAAACGGCAATGCCGTAGTATCACTAGCAGGCCAGTATGAAGAAAGGCAATTATGAGCAATGACGAAAACACCCTGTTTGCAGGTTCAAGTCCTGCTATGCGCACCAATTTTCCTGAGAAAATCGGGCAATCTCAGGAAATTTGCACAGAGTTTGCACAAAATGTTGCCCGTCCTTCGGACAGACGTGTGACCTGCCACGCTACGCGGTAGGAATCGCGTCCCTTGCACCTGCCGTAGATCGTGGCAAGCACTCGGCCACGGTATTTGATGCGCTTCGGATATTTCACGTTTGCGCCTTCGGATTCAGCCGTTTCTTGTGTCGGTACTGTGTCAGCAACACCAGATGCCTCAATTTCTTGAGTTTATGGTGCGCGCGAGAGGACTTGAACCTCCAACCCTTGCGGGACCAGATCCTAAGTCTGGCGCGTCTGCCATTCCGCCACGCGCGCAACCGGCATCAAATTGCGCCGCGCACTGCAGAATCTCAAGCCTGGTTTTGCAGCGCGCGATTGCGCAAGCCGGAAGGTTTGTTTACGTTCAGGTCATGTCATTTTGGTTCAGGTTGGTGGGCGGCGCGTGCGCTGTGGGCTTCGCCGTCGCGTTGAGTGGTTGCTCGCCGTCGGGGCGAAGCCAGTTGAGCGAGGAAAAAGAGCCGCATTTTGTTCTGGGCAAAAGCCGCGTCAACGCCATGGATTTTCAAGGCGCGATTGAAGCGTTCGAGCAATCGCTGGAGGCGAATCCCCATTCCGCGACGGCGCATTTTGAACTCGGCTGGCTTTACGACGAAAAGACATCCGAACCCGCCTCGGCGGTTTATCATTACCAGCAGTATTTGAAGTTAAACCCGAACGCCGACAACGCGGACGTCATCAAACAACGCATTTACCGCTGCAAACAGCAACTGGCGGCAGACGTGCTGCCGCTGCCGAGCGCGCCCGCCGCACAACAACAACTGGAAAAACTCTCCGAGCAAAACCGGCAATTGCAGGACGAAGTCGGCAAATGGCGCGCGTATTACGCCAGTCAACTGGCGGCGGTCAAAACCAATTCGACACCAACCCCGGTTTACAGCCCGCGGGAGCCAGCCGCAAATCCAACACCAGTTCAACCGACGCAAACTATTTCCACCACGCCAGCCGGCGCGAACACGGGCCGTCCCACAAATCCGAAGCCAACCGCCGCCATACCGCGCACGCATACGGTCGTCGCGGGCGAAACGGCGATGGGCATCACCCGCAAGTTCGGCGTGAAACTCGGTGCGTTGCAGGCGGCGAATCCGGGCGTGAACCTAAGCCGGATTCACACCGGCCAGATCCTGAACCTTCCGGCCCCGTGATCGGTCCGCATGATTCCGCGTCTCACATTTCTTTCGATTGCGGCATTTTGGGTCGCGATGAACATCCTGTTATGGCGCTCGGAATATGGTTCGCGCGGCAGTGGCATTCCTGTGCCGGTGGATTTAGTGTGGCGGAAAGTTTTGACCGCGCCGGACACCTCATCACTCACGGTTTATCAAGACGGGCAAAAAACCGGCTTCTGCGAATTTTCCACCAGCGTCGAACAAGCCATGGCCGTGCTCGATGAAGACAAACCGCCGCCGGAAGGCATCGTCGCGCGCGCCGGCTACCAGATCCGGTTTGATGGCAACGTGAGTGTCGGCGAATACACAAACCGGCTCACCTTCGATGGCCGCATTCAATTTTCGTCCAGCCGCGCCTGGCGCGAATTGTATCTGAAATTGTCATCGCATGGTGCCGCGGTGGAAATCCATTCTGCAACCACCAACCAAACCATTCATCTGAAAATCACCGGCGACGGCGCGGTCATCGAACGGGATTTCACCTTTGACGATTTGCAAAATCCCAACACGTTGTTGCACACGTTCGCCGGGGAGTTCGGCGGCGGACTGCTGAGCGATCTGGATTTGCCTGCCATTCCGCAAACACCGTCTGCACTTGCTGGCAGTCTCCGTTGGGAAGCCCATCACGACCGGCTGATGGTGGGCCGCGAGCCGGTGTCGGCCTACCGTCTGGAAACGCGCGCGCTCGATCATCCGATTGTCATTTACGTCAGCACCCTGGGCGAAATTTTGCGCGTTGAATTGCCGGGGGGCATGACCGCGGTGCTCGACCAGCTGGGCGGTTCCTGAAACGCGTGCCATGATCGAACTCATCCATCTCGTCAAGAAATTCGGCGACCTTGTAGCGGTCAACGATGTTACGCTCACGGTGCCGCGGGGCGAATTTTTTGCGATGCTGGGGCCGAACGCCGCGGGAAAGACAACCACGCTGAAAATTCTCGCCGGCCTGATGAGACCCACTTCCGGATCGGCGCGGGTGTGTGGTTTTGACGTGCAATTGCAACCTTTGGAAGCGCGGCGGCGCATTGCTTATGTCCCCGATTTTCCGTTTCTCTATGACAAGTTGACGGCTTGGGAATTTTTCCGCTTCACCGGGCAGTTGTTCCAGATGGACGACACAGGAATCGAGGCGAACGTGCAGGAATTGGTCACGCGTTTTCATCTGGATGACTTTGTGAATCAGCCGCTCGAAGGCCTTTCGCACGGCACGCGCCAGCGCGTGGCCATCGTGTCCGCGCTGCTACACGACCCGGAGGCGTTTGTGATTGACGAGCCGATGGTGGGCCTTGACCCGCAACACGCCCGCGTGGTGAAAGACGTGCTGAAGGAACGCTCAGCCCAAGGCATGACCGTGCTGGTGTCCACGCATCAGTTGAGCATTGCCGAGGAAATGGCCGACCGCATCGGCATCATCCACAACGGCCGATTGATTGCGGTCGGCAACCGCGATGAACTCCGCCGCCAAAGCGGCAGCTCTGGCCAGCTCGAAGAAATTTTCCTGTCGCTGACAGCGGAAGGAAAGTGAGGTGCAAATTTATTGGGAGGGACGGCGTGTCGCCGTCCCAAACCTCCTGAGCGTGATTCAGGCACCCCAACATGGCGTCCTTCACAGTTTTAAATTTCTTTTGTGCCATCAAAGCCCATTTTTGATTTGACAAACCCATTGATTGCGCCAAATTGTCACTCTGGAATATTGATTCCACTCAATGCCAGCGCCCAAATCCAGTTTTCTTGACAAAGTGCTTGGCCGCATCGGACGGCTGGACGCGGAAGGTCTGCAAACTGTCGTCCAGCGGCTCGCGCGGGAGCGTAGTTTTCTTGAAACTCTGTTCAACACGATTGAAGACGGCGTGCTGGTCGTGGACGAACAGGGTCACGTCATTTATTTCAACCAGGCCGTCACCCGATTGATTGGTTTGCAACCCAGCGTTGAAGGACAGCACATTAGAACTTTGCTGCCTGAGGTGGATTGGGAAAAGATTTCGCGGGCGGATGACCCCGGTGGTGAACGCATCACCCGCCATGAATTTGAAGTGCATTATCCACGTCCGCGTTTTTTGCGGCTCTATGCCGCGCCGCTGGACGGCGAAACCGCCGGCAGTTCCGGCGTCGCGCTCATTTTGCACGACGCGACTGAGGCGCGGCAGAAGACCTTTGAAGCCATTGAAAGCGAGCGCGTGCAGGCGCTCACGCTGCTCGCCGCCAGTGTCGCGCACGAAATCGGCAATCCGCTCAACGCGCTGCACATTCATTTGCAACTCATGGAGCGCGAGTTGAAAAAACTCAAGACGAACGCCGCGAACCCAAAATCGGGTTCGCGGTCGCGCTCGCAAATCTTGTCTGCCGAAGCTGACACGGCGGATATTTCCCGCAAATTGGAGCAATACCTTGGTGTGGCCAAAGGCGAAATCAACCGGCTGGATTACATTGTCACGCAATTTTTGCAGGCCATCCGCCCGGTGCCGTTGCAATTGAAAGTGACTTCGCTTAATGCCGTGGTGGAAAAAACGCTCGAATTGCTGCGGCCGGAACTCGACAATCGCGGCCTGATCGTGGAGCTCAAGCTGGCGCGCCAGTTGACCGCCACGCCGATGGATCCCATACAAATGCAGCAGGTTTTGGTGAACCTCGTCAAGAATGCGGTGCACGCGATGACCCGGGGCGGCACGCTCACGTTGCAGACCGGTGAAGGCGAGGATGGTGTTTGGATGAGCGTTGCGGACACGGGCGGCGGCATTCCACAGGAACAAATTAACCGCATCTTCGAGCCGTTTTTCACGACGAAGCAAACCGGCACCGGCCTCGGCTTAATGATCGTGCAGCGCATCGTTCGCACGCACGGCGGCAGAATTGAACTCGAAAGCCACGTCGGTCGCGGCACGACCTTCCGCGTCTGGCTGCCATGGCATGAACGCAAACCGCGTTTGCTCGAGGAAAAAACCGCCGATGCTCAACGCTGAAAAATTGTGACTGAAAAGCCGACATTATTGATTGTGGATGACGAGAAACCGACACGCGACGGGCTCCGCGCGGCGCTCGAAGACCGCTACGACGTTTACGTGGCGGAAGACGCCGGGGCGGCGATGGAGCTGCTGGAGCGTGAAAAATTCGACGTGTTGCTCACCGATTTTCGCCTGCCGAACGAGGATGGCTTGAAGCTTATCGCGCGCGCCAAGTCGCTGGCCCGGCCACCCATCTGCATTTTGATGACGGCTTACGGTTCGGAGGAACTCGCGGTGGACGCAATGAAGCGCGGCGCGGACGATTACATCGCCAAAGGGCGGCTGCAAATTGACGAATTGGAAATGCGCATTGCACACGCGTTGCGCCAGCAAAATCTCGAATCGGAAAACGTTTCACTGCGTCAACAACTCGATTCAAAGTTTGGCCTGGAAAACATGGTGGGCGAATCACCGGTGATGCGGGAGGTTTTTGAAATTGTCCGGCAAGTCGCGCCCACGCGGGCGACGGTGTTGCTGGCGGGCGAAAGCGGCACGGGCAAGGAACTGGTGGCGAAGGCGATTCACCAGCTCAGCCCGCGCGCGAAACAGCCGCTGGTCACGGTGCATTGCGCCGCGCTCGCGCCGACACTGCTGGAAAGCGAGCTGTTCGGTCACGAAAAGGGCGCGTTCACCGGCGCGTACGAGCGCCGCATCGGTCGTTTCGAGCAGGCGCAGGGCGGCACGCTGTTTCTCGATGAAATCGGCGAAATTGACGGGACGATTCAAGTGAAGCTGCTCCGCTTTCTCGGCGAACGGACGTTTGAGCGCGTCGGCTCCAACAAGACTTTGACCGCCGATGTCCGGCTGATTGCCGCCACCAACAAAAACCTGGAGGAACTGGTCAAAGCCGGCACGTTCCGCGAGGATTTGTTTTTCCGGTTGCGGGTGGTGGAAATTCAATTGCCGCCGTTGCGCGAGCGGGCGGGCGACATTCCGCTGCTGGCGCAAAAATTTTTGCGCGAGTTCGCGCACGAGAACGGCAAGCCGTTGAACGCTTTCACGGCGGACGCGCTCGAATGGCTGATGCATTATTCGTGGCCGGGCAACGTGCGCGAGCTGCGCACGGCCATCGAACACGCGGTGGTGTTGTGCCGCGGGGAAAAAATCTCGGCGCGCGATTTGCCGCCGCCAGTGCGGGCGGGCGGGCCATCCGGCAATCTGGCGCCATCACTGGCGCGGAATGATTTAACGGTGAGGGAAGCAGAGAAACAATTAATCATTCGCGCCTTGAAAGAAACGGATGGCAATCGTACACTGGCGGCGGAAAAAATTGGCATGAGCCGGCGAACGTTTCATCGAAAATTGCACCTATACCATTTGGAAGGATTTTGATCTATGCCACTGAATGAATTGATTCAGAAACTGATTCACACGTTGGAAACCGGACGGGGGACGCGTTATTTGTGGTTCATCGCACTGGGGCTGGCAATTGTGGGGCTGGCATTCCTTTATGATGGGCGTGCATATCGGAATCTCGCCACACAAGAAGCGATGGATTCGGCGCAACTGGCACGCAACATCGCGGATGGCAAAGGTTACACCACGTTGTTTATCCGCCCGTTCAGTCTTTACCTCGTGCAAAGCCACAACGAGGCCAAACATGCAGCGGCGCCGGCAACCACCAACCTGGATTTCGCACAAATCAAATTCAACCCCCATCCGGACCTGGCGAATCCGCCGGTATATCCACTGGTACTGGCCGGACTGATGAAAGTGCTGCCGTTTCATTACCCGGTCGAACTCAAAAAACCTTTTTGGAGCGAAAACAGCCATTTCTGGCGTTATCAGCCGGATTTCCTGATTGCGATGTTCAACGAGATTCTTCTGCTGGCGGTGGTCGCGCTGACATTTTTCCTCGCGCGAAAATTGTTTGACGTGAACGTGGCGTGGTTGGCGGCGCTCTTGACCATCGGCTGTGAATTGCTGTGGCGATTCAGCGTATCGGGCCTGTCCACCATCTTGCTGCTGGTGATTTTTCTGGGGCTGACTTGGTGTGTTCTGCGGATCGAAGAAGTGGCGCGCGAACCACAGCCGCGCCCGAACTGGCTGCTGGGGCTGGCCCTGGCGTCAGGCGTGTTAACGGGCGTGGGTGCGTTGACCCGGTATGCGTTCGGCTGGACGATTATTCCCGTCGCGTTGTTCCTGTTTTTCTTCAGCGGTCAACGGCGGATGCTGCACACGTTGGCGGCATTGGGCGTATTTGTGATGGTGTTGACACCGTGGGTGGCCCGTAATTATGCGGTCAGCGGCACGCCGTTTGGTACGGCGGGTTTTGCCATCGTTGAAGGAACGGCGTTCTTTCCGCGATTCCAATTGGAACGGTCGGTGCATCCCGACTTCGCGCACGTACTCTGGTTCAAGCCGTATCTGTCGAAATTGACGGGGAATGCGAATGACATTTTGGCGAACGACCTGCCGAAACTGGGCGGCAGTTGGGCGAGCATTTTGTTCCTGGCCGGCTTGCTGCTGGGTTTTCGCGGGATGGCCGCGCGGCGAATGCGTTATTTTTTGCTCATGTGCCTGGGTACGTTCATTGCTGTCCAGGCGCTGGGGCGGACCCGGCTTTCGGATGAATCCCCGGAACTGAATTCCGAAAACCTGATCGTGCTGCTCGCACCGCTGGTGTTCATTTATGGCGTGAGTTTTTTCTTCACCTTCCTGGATCAGATGAAGCTGGTGGTACCGCAATTGCGTTACGTTGTTATTGCGGTATTCGTAGCGTTGTCGTGTTTGCCGATGATTTTGATTTCCACACTCTTGGCGCCCAAAACGTCGCCGGTGGTTTATCCGCCGTATTATCCACCGGACATCCAGAACATTGCGGGCTGGATGAAGGAAAATGAACTGATGATGAGCGACGTGCCGTGGGCGGTCGCGTGGTATGGTCGGCATCAATGTGTTTGGCTGACGCTAAACGCGCAGGACGATTTCTTTGCCATCAACGATTACTTGAAGCCGGTGCAGGCGCTCTACCTCACGTCCGTAACAATGGACGGCAAATTCGTCTCCGACTTGTTGCGCTCCGGTGAACACAGTTGGGGCAGTTTCATCGCCTTGGGAGTGTTGCAAAATCAAATTCCGCAGGGTTTCCCGCTCCGCAACTCGCCGACCGGCTTTTTGCCCGACCGCCTGTTCCTCACGGACCGGGAACGTTGGAAAACAGCACAATAGTTCTACGCCGATGCCCGCCGCAACCGGTCGGCAATGCCCGACCACTCCGGCGATGCCGGCGGCGTTTCGACGACGATCAATTCCGCGCCCGCCTCGTCACAACGGTGCAACTCCGCGTAAATCGCCCGCGCAAACGCCTGTGCGTCATGCGGAATCACGCTCACCTGCGCAAAATGTTCCGCCGATGGAATGTGCGTATGCGCGATGACAAAGCAAGTTGAGGGTTGAGGGCGTAAGGCCCCGTGGGGGCCACGCCCCTTTACGGGGTTGAGGGTTGAGAGTTGAAAGCGCAAATCCCTTTCGTCACGCCAGTTCAAGACGAACAATTTTGCCTTTGGCGCATAATGTTTTCTCAACAAGCCCGGACTCTTCAACTTTGAATGTTGGATGTTGGATGCCGGCTCGCGATGTGTCGGAGTTGGATGTTGGATGTTTTCCATCACCGCCTCGAGTGAAACCGCGTGAATCATCCCCGGACGCAAAACTTGCGGCGGCGACACCGTCAAATCGAGCACGGCGGACTCGATGCCAACTTGCGATTGGCCGCCATCCACGATCAAAGAAATTTTATCGCCGAGCTGCCGGTGAACATGCTCGGCGTTCGTTGGCGAAACATGCCCGGACAAATTCGCGCTCGGGGCGGCGAGCGGGAATCCGCATTCGCGAATCACCGCTTGAATAAACGGATGACCCGGCCAGCGCACCCCGACCGTCTTGCCACCGGCCGTCACGATGCCAGGAATTTTCTTTGCGCACGGCAGCACGATTGTCAGTGGACCGGGCCAAAATGCTCGCGCCAATTTTTCCGCCGGGTCCGGCCACACCGTGACGCAGCGTTTTGCCATTTCGACGCTCGCGATATGGACAATAATCGGATTATTCGCCGGACGGTTTTTGATTTGGAAAATTTTGGCGACGGCCTTTTTGTCCAATGCGTTCGCGGCCAGGCCATAGACCGTTTCCGTCGGCAGTGCCACAACTTCACCTGCACGCAACAATTCCGTGGCGCGCTTCACAGCAGTGTCAAACAACGCGGGCGTATGCGTGGACAGGACTTCAGCGATCACACGCTATTCATAGCGCAAGGCGTCAATGGGGTCGAGCTTTGACGCTTTCCACGCCGGGTAAAATCCGGAGATGATGCCGATGATAGCGCTGGAAATGAACGCGATGGCGATCCAGGTCACGGGCGTGACGGTGGGCATGTCTTTTAAGCCGGCGACAATTTTTGAAAAACTAACGCCACCGACGATGCCAATGGAACCACCAATCACGCTCAACGTGACCGCTTCAATCAGAAATTGCACAAGGATGTCCGCCGCGCGCGCGCCCACGGCCATGCGGATGCCGATTTCGCGCGTCCGTTCCGTAACGCTGACCAGCATGATGTTCATGATGCCGATGCCGCCGACAACGAGAGAGACGGCGGCGACGCCCGCGAGTAGAAATCCCATCGTGCGGGAAGCCGCCGAAACTCTTTCCATCAAATCCGCCTGGTTGCGAACGGTAAAATCGGGTTCTTTGCTGCGATGCCGGGCTGACAGCAAATCGGTGATTTCATTCTGCGCTTGATTAATGGTTTTGTCACTGGAGGCCTCGGCCAAAATATCACTCACGAACGTGCGGGTGGTTATCCGGTGCATGTGGCTGGTGTAGGGAACGACGACAATGTCATCCTGATCTTGACCGAAAAGATTGAAACCTTTCGGTGTGAGCACGCCGACTATCTGAAACGGGATGTTGCGAATACGCAGAATTTGTCCAAGAGGGTTTTCGCCGGGGAACAACTGGTCAGCCACGGTTTTGCCGATGACTGCGGATTTGGCGAGGCTGCGCACATCTTGATCACTAAACATCGCGCCACTGGCTATGCTTCGATTGAGGATTTGCGGATAATCCGGCGATTCACCCATCACTTGCGTATTCCAATTCAGGCCGTTGGCGAGAATTTGTGCGCGGTCACGAACTTCCGGGCTGACGGCGAGAACATGCGGCAATTGTGCAATTGCCAGTGCGTCGGCCACTGTCAGCGTCGGCGCGCTGCCCCAGCCGCCGCGCATTGCGCCGCTGGTGAAATTGCCGGAAAAAACCGTGATCACATTTTCTCCGAGGCTGGCGACCTGATCCTCGACTTGTTTGGTTGCACCAGTAGTAAGGCTCACCGAGCCGATGACGGCACCGACGCCGATGATGATGCCGAGCATCGTCAACAGCGAACGCATCTTGTTCCGCCGCAGAGCCCGCCCGGCGATTCTTAGTGAGGCGAAGATTCTCATGACGCGAGTTTGACGGCCTGTTGTGCCGCGCGAAGCTGCTGCAATTCTTTTTCCCCGAACGAGCGATTCTGCACCGGCTCGTCGGTGACAATTTTCCCATCGCGCAGGATGACCCTGCGTTTGGTGAAACGCGCCACGTCCAGTTCGTGGGTGACCATGACGATGGTGATGCCCTGATCGTTGAGTTTTTGGAACACCCCCATGATTTCGATGCTCGTCTGGCTATCGAGATTACCGGTCGGCTCGTCGGCAAGCAGCAAGGACGGCTGGTTGACGAGCGCGCGAGCGATGGCGACGCGCTGCTGCTGGCCACCGGAAAGCTGATTGGGATGGTGGTCGGCGCGATCGCCGAGGCCCACCAGATCGAGCGCGTGCAGGGCGCGTTCGCGCTGTTCATGCGACTGGATGCGATGACGGTGGTAAAGCATCGGCATCTCGACATTTTCCAGCGCCGACGTGCGCGAAAGCAGGTTGAAACCCTGGAAGACAAAGCCGATTTTTTCGTTGCGGACATCAGCGAGCGCATCGCGGTCGAGCGTGGAAACGTCAATGCCATCGAGTAAATAATTGCCGCCGGTCGGGCGGTCCAGCGCGCCAATCATGTTCATCAGCGTGCTTTTGCCGGAGCCGCTCGCGCCCATGAGAGCCGCGAATTCGCCCGGAAAAACTTCCAGCGAAATCCCGCGCACCGCGTGGACATCCACTTCGCCGGTGTGATACACCTTGTGGATGTCCGCGAGCTTGATGACGGGATTGGTCTGCACGGCAAATCGGATCAACGCATTCTGGGGAAGCCGCCACCCAGCGGGTTCGCCGGCCTAGCGGCCTGTGTGCCGGCTAAAACCACGCCGGTCACAACCTGCGTACCCTCGTCCAGCCCCGAAAGCACCTCGGTCAAAATGCCGTCGCTGATGCCGGTCTTGATCTGCACTGCCTGCAACTTCGCATTATCCCCCATGCCTGAAAGCACATAAACCGTGTGAAAAACCGGGCGTTCGCCACGCACGTGGCCGCTGCGATGGCCCTGCCCGCCGGACGTGCCGGCAAAATTTCCACTGTTGGTCGCCGGCGCAGTTTGCGCCGCCGCCGAGTTGGTCAGCCCCCCGGCGTTTTCCGGCGGACGGAATCGCAGCGCACCGTTCGGAATGGTCAACGCGTTTTCGCGTTGGGCGATGATGAAGGAGATGTTTGCCGTCATGCCGGGTTTCAACTTGTAATCGGAATTGGTCACGCTGACGACACAATCATAACTGACGACATTGCTGGAATTGGTCGGCGCATTGCGGACTTGTGTGACCGCACCGTAAAACGTTCGATACGGATACGCGTCCACGGTGAAATCCACATCCTGGCCTTCCACCACGCCGCCAACGTCGGCTTCGGCCACGCTCGAATCAATCTGCATCTTCGTCAGGTCATTCGCGATTTGAAAAAGCGTCGGCGTGTTGAAACTGGACGCCACCGTTTGGCCGAGGTCTATCGCGCGCAAAATTACTATGCCATCCACCGGCGAACGGATTTTGCAATAACCCAGATTTGCGTTCGCGTTGGCCAGCGCGGCTTGTTTGATTTGCACCGTGGCTTCGGCCTCGTGCAAGCTGGCGATGGCCGTGTCGTAATCGGAACCGGAAACCAATTTGTTCGTGAACAACTCGGCGCTGCGCTCCGCCTCGGCCTGCTGCAATTCCAAATTCGCCTTCGCGTTGGCCAGATCGGCTTTGGCTTGTTCGACCGTCGCCTGATAAGTCGAAGGATCAATTTCCGCGATGACCTCGTTGGACTTCACCATTGAATTGTAATCTACGTTAAGTTTATCGATGATGCCCGAAACCTGGCTGCCCACCGTCACGTTCACCACCGGATTGAGCGTGCCCGTCGCCGTCACCACCTGCGTCAAATCTCCCCGGGCAACCGGGGCCGTCTGGTAATCCGGCGCGTCGGTGTGGCCGCGTTTGAAATACCAAACGCCGCCAGCAAGCACCGCCACAGCAGTAAAAATGATAATCGTCCATTTGATCCAGCTACCGCTTTGATTGTCCGCCATAAATTTTAATTCATTCGCGCTTACAGTTAAGACAGCGTTTGCGCCTGATAAGTTACGCAATTTTGCCCAACTGTCCATGCTTTCATCCGCGCGCACTTTCGGTTTGAGCCGGTCGCGCCAAAGCTTAATATCTCCCGGTGCTCGCAAAGCTCACTCAACAACTCGGCGCGGCGCAATCACTCAGTGACGGGGAGGCCCGTTACGCCGTGGAACAACTCACCGACGAAAAAGTTCCGGCCGCGGTCAAGGCCGATTTCCTGACCGCGCTGGCGAAAAAAGGCGAAACCACCGGCGAAATCGCCGCGTTCGCACGCGCCCTGCGTGATAAATCAATTCAACCGCCGCTCGATGCCGAAACCCGCGCGCGGGAAATCCTCGATGTCGTCGGCACCGGCGGCGATCGCCTGAGCACCTTTAATATCTCCACGACTGTCACGCTCGTGGCGGCGGCGGCGGGGGTACTGGTCGCCAAGCACGGTAACCGCGCCAGCACCTCGCCCATCGGCAGCGCGGATGTCATGGAAGCGCTGGGGATTCCTTTTGATCTGGGGCCGGAGGACGCCGTCCGTTCGCTTCGCCGGCACAATTTCGCTTACTTCTTCGCGCCCAAATATCATCCGGCGTTTCGGCACATCATTCCGGCGCGCAAGCTCTGCGCAGAACGCGGCCAGACCACCATCTTCAACTTCCTTGGCCCGCTGCTGAATCCGGCCCGGCCAACCGCGATGCTAGTGGGAGTGCCGCGCCCGGATCTTTGCGAACCCCTCGCCCAAGTCCTTCAGTCTCTCGGTGTCCGCCGCGCCATGGTGGTTTGCGGCGCGGTGCGGGATGAAGCCGGATCCCTTCGGCATCTCGATGAACTTTCGCCGCTGGGGCCGACCACGATTGCCGAGTTTTATCAGGAACATGCGGTGGCTTGTTCAACGCTGTCACCCGAACTGTTTCCCCTGCAACCGGCCACGCTGGCTGATCTTCGCGGCGGAGACCGCGAAGTGAACGCCGCCATCATCCGCCGCATCCTGCGCGGTGAGGAACGCGGACCAAAGCGCGACGCGGTTTTGCTCAACGCTGCCGCCGCCCTGTTCGTCGCGGGCAAAACGGAGTCGCTCGTTGAAGGCTGGGAATTGGCGGTGGAAATAATTGATTCCGGCAAGGCTGCCGGAAAACTCGCGGAACTTACACGCTGATGTTCACGGCGATTCTTCGGCGGCTTCAGTGGTTTCGGTGATTTCCTGCGAGGCGTAGTGCAGACCGAGGTTGTGCTGGGCGGTTTTGTCGCCTTGCCGCGCGGCGCGGATGAACCACTTCACAGCCGCCTGCTGATTTTGCTCCACGCCGCGTCCGGTTTGGTAACAAAGGCCAAGATTGCACTGCGCCGGCGCGCATTCCTGTTCGGCGGCGTCGCGATACCATTTGACGGCCAGTTGGAAATTTTGCGGCACAACCTGGCCCGTCTCGTAAAAGACTCCCAGATTGAATTGCGCCGCCGGGTAGCCGCGCTCCGCTGATTCGCGATACCATTTCACCGCCTCGGCATAATTCTGCGTCACGCCCTGGCCGGTTTCGTAAAGCATGCCGAGGTTGAATTGTGCGGCGGGGTCGTTTTGTTCCGCCGCTTCGCGCAACCATTTGGCCGCCTCGCCGAATTCCTGCGGCACGCCCGCGCCGTTCAAATAACACACACCGAGGTAACACTGAGCGACCGGGTCGCCTTGTTCCGCCGAACGGCGAAACCATTTCACCGCCTCCTGATAGTCCTGCGTCACGCCCTGACCGTTTTGAAAACAGACGCCGAGATAACACTGCGCCTGCGCGTCGCCCTCTTCGGCGGCGAGCTTCATCGCTTCAAACGTGTCCCATGTGCGACGGTTGCCTGACATTGCGTATAAATTGAATATTCAACAGCCTTTTCGTGCCGGACTTAAAATAGATTGTATTCGCGCGAATTCAAGCCGCGAATTTTACCGGCGCGTTTTCGCTTCCGCTGCGCAAACCGGCCTGCTAAAAAGCTCTCATGGCAACCCCATTAACCATCGGCTTTCTCGGCGCGGGCAAAATGGCCACGGCGCTCGCGCGTGGCTTCATTCGCGCGGAAATTGTTTTCCCCAAGGAAATCATCGCCAGTGATTTGTCCGAGGCGGCGCGCGCCGCCTTCACAAAGGAAACCGGGGCCAAAACCACCGCGTCCAACTCCGACGTTTTGAAATTCGCCGGCGTCCTGATCCTGGCCGTGAAACCCGACCAGGTCGCCGGCGTGCTGGCCGAACTGCGCGGCAATTTCACCAATGCACACTTGCTGATTTCCATCGCCGCCGGGGTGACGCTCGCCAAAATGGAGACGGCGCTGCCCGCCGGCGCGCGGGTCATTCGCGTAATGCCCAACACGCCCGCGCTCGTGGGCGAGGCGGCGGCGGCGTTTGCGCTCGGCAAGTCCGCGACGGCGGCGGACGGTGAACTGGCGAAGAAACTTCTTTCCGCCGTCGGCATCGCGTTTCAAGTGAAAGAATCATTGCTCGATGCCGTGACTGGTTTGAGCGGCAGCGGCCCGGCCTATGTTTATCAATTCATCGAGGCGTTGAGCGACGGCGGCGTGGCGGCGGGTTTGCCGCGCGACATTTCGACCAAGCTGGCGGCGCAAACCGTTTTGGGCGCGGCCAAAATGGTTTTGGAAACCG
>Ga0224553_1000030_pt1 | contig 68284 bp, 67 predicted proteins | sample 714S21014metaG_FD_179897 | JGI IMG/M metagenome (GOLD analysis project Ga0224553, IMG submission 179897) | Peat soil microbial communities from Stordalen Mire, Sweden - 717 S2 10-14 | ecosystem: Environmental > Terrestrial > Soil > Wetlands > Peat | place: Sweden: Norrbotten County, Stordalen... | reverse complement strand
GCCGGAAGCCGCCAGCATCGCGCGATGGATCGCGCCAACCTGCGCGGCGGGAATTTCAGTTCGAGGGCGCATAGATTGCCCTCACCCTATATTAATAGCCTATTGATTGCAAGTTAGTATAAATCATTGCCATCCGGCGGGGTGAAGGCAAAATAACGGCGTGAACTTCCGTGAGAAAATCATCGCGTGGGACAAATTGCCGGCGTGGCGGGTGGCCATGCGCGCCAGTGGCCGGAAACTGGTCGTCACCAACGGCTGTTTCGACATCCTTCATCTGGGTCATGTGACCTACCTCGAATCGGCGCGCAACTTTGGCGACGCGCTGCTGGTCGGCATCAACGGCGACGAAGCCACGCGGAAGTTGAAGGGGCCGGGCCGGCCGGTAAATGTCGAAGCCGACCGCGCCGCTGTGCTGGCGGCACTGGCAAGCGTGGACGGGGTCTGCATTTTTGCGGAAAAGACCGCCACAAAATTCCTTTCGACCGCCAAACCTGATATTTACGTCAAAGGCGGCGATTACACCCTGGACACGTTGAACCAGGACGAACGGCGAGCGGTGGAATCGGCGGGCGGGAAAATCATGATCATTCCGTTCGTTCCTGGTAAATCCACGACCGCGTTGCTGGAAAAAATTTCCCGGCTGTGAAAATGGCAGGGACGCGCTACCGCGCGTCCAAGCTGACCGGCAGGTCAGCCCTGCCAGGATGAAAACAAATGAAAATTCTGGTCATTTCGCTCGCGGGCATCGGCGACACGCTGTTTGCCACGCCGTTGATCCACGAGTTGCGCGCGAATTTTCCGGACGCGACCATTGACGCACTCGTGCGTTGGCGCGGCTCGAAGGGTTTGCTCGAAGGCAACCCGCATCTCAACGCCACCCACCAAAAAAACTTCATTTCAGATTCCATGATCGGCTCACTCCGATCCCTGTTAAAATTCCGCGCGCAAGGCTATGACGTGTCCATCAATACGCATCCGCAAAGCAGACGGCTTTACCGGCTGGTGGCGAAATTCATCAATGCGCCGGCACGGCTCGGCCATGAATATGAATGTTCCAGCACGTTTGACCGCTGGCTGACGAACCGGACCATTCCGCAGGATTACACACGGCACAGTGCCGAAAACAATCTGTCCCTGCTTTCATTAATCAAGGCAAAACCGTTGCTGCCGCGGCACGGTTGCGAAGTTTTTTTAACGGACAACGACCACGTCTGGGCGGCGGATTTCATCGCCGGGCAAAATCTTGCCGGGCGGCCGATGTTGGGCGTCCACGTCGGTTCGGGCGGCACGAAAAATCTCGCCCGCCGGCGCTGGCCCTTGGGAAATTACCTGGAACTGGTCCGTCGTCTCCGGGAGCGCCATCCCCAACTGGCCATCTTGTTTTTCGGCGGACCGGAGGAACAGGCCGACCATGAAAAAATTTCAGCGGCGGGCGGGGGAGAGAATTTGTTTTTCCCGAAAACCCAAAATCTCCGGCAGGCGGCGGCGTTGATTAAAAAATGCGACGCTTTTTTAAGCGTGGACACGGCGCTGATGCATCTGGCGGCCGCCATGAACGTGCGCAACCAGGTTGTCATTGAAACGCCGACCTGGAACAAGCCCATCGAGCCTTACGGCAATCCGTTTGTGCTGGTGAAAAACCCGGCTGTTGCCGGACGCAATCTCGAATTTTACCGTTACGACGGGCGCGGCATTCAGGGAAGCGGCGAGGAAATACGGCGCTGCATGGCGTCGGTGACAGTCGAAAGCGTTTTCGACGCGATCAACAAATTGTTTTGAGCCGCGCGCGGTTTACAACGAAAAGCCCGCCGCCTTCGCGTCCACGGCAAACATTTTCACGGTGTCGAGTGACAATTTCTTCAAGTCCATTCCGGTCGTCTTCATTGTCTTGGCCAGAATGTCGTGCGGCACAGTCACGATGGCGCAGCCGCAATCGTCCGCCTGAAAAATGTTCAGCACTTCACGGACGCTGGCCCAGAGCAATTCCGCCTGGGGCAAACCGGCCAGGAGTTTTTTGCTCTCGCGCATCTGCGGCATCGGGTCAACGCCCGTGTCCGCAATGCGGCCGGCAAACACGGACACGACGGCCGGCACTTTGGAGTTCAGCACTTTGGCAACCCCGGCGACCTGCTCCAGGGTGAGAATCGCGGTGACGTTGAGTTTTACACCTTCGAGCGCCAGTTCCCGGACCAGCGGCAGCGAGGATTCATCACGCGTGTTGGTGATGGGAATTTTGACATATACATTTTTTGCCCAGCCTTTGATCTTGAGCGCCTGCCGCCGCATTTCTGAAAATTCATCGGAAAACACCTCGAAGGAAATCGGCTTCTCCGTGATGTGCTGCAAAATTTCGCGGGCGAACGTCTCATAATCATGGATGCCCGCCTTGCGCATGAGCGTGGGATTGGTGGTCATGCCCTGGATGAGCGAATTGACGTTCAATTGGAGCATCCCCGCCTTGTCCGCGCCATCGGCGAAAAGCTTAACCTTCAAATCTTTCAGTGTTTTCATAATTCAAAGCCGCGGTGAATTTCAACTGTTTTCCGACTCGCGTAAGATAATGTCCGCAGCTTGGGCCAAATTACCAGCCGAAAAATGCGGTTTTTGCCGGAGTTCCTCCGCATAACCGCGATCAATGAAGATCGTCCGGCAGCCAGCCGCGTGGCCGCAGTCAATGTCCCGCCAGCGGTCGCCCACCATCCAGCTTTGCGCAAGGTCAATGCCCAGTTCCTTCGCCGCGCGCAGCAGCATGCCGGGCTTCGGCTTGCGGCAATCACATTCCGACGCGCCCTGGCCCGGATGATAACAAACTTCCACGCGGTCAATGGGCAGTTGTCGGCACATTTCCGCGTGGATGCTCTCGACGATTTCTTTTTTAAGCGTGCCACGGCCCACATCCGGCTGGTTGGTCACCACCACGAGCAGAAAGCCGGTGGCCGTGAGTTTTGCGCACGCGGCGGGAACGTCGGACAGAATTTCAAATTCTTCCAGGTTTCGGGGAGGATACGGTTTGCAATCACGTTCCAACGCGCGGTTGATGACGCCATCGCGGTCAAGAAAAACGGCGCGCCGGACCTCGGACCTCGGACCTCGGACCTCGGACTTCACCGCGTGCTTTCCCATTTGGTTTTGGCGACCTTGAGCTTGGGATGGGAGACAAACAAATGCCAAATCACCGCCTGAAACGCCTCGGAGTGCGGCGTCACATGGTCGGGGTTGACCGTCGGCACGATCACGCATGCGGTCGCTTCCCTGGCCGTGTAACCACCGTCGCGTCCGACAACGCCGACGACTGACGCGCCAACTTTTTTTGCGAGTTGAATCGCGCTGACGAGGTTGGGGCTGACGTTTTTCTCCAGATTGCCGCCGCCGACGGAAAAAATCAGCAGGCCATCCTTTGCATTGATACGGCTGCCTTTGAGCCACTCGGCGAAAATCGTGGCCCAGCCTTCGTCATTGGTACGGGCGGTGAGTTCGGAAACGTTGTCCGTCGGCGCGTAAGCCTCAAAACCGCAGATTTTGCGGAAGTCATTGACCGCGTGGCTGGCGTTGGCCGCACTGCCGCCGACGCCGAGGATGAACAGCCGTCCGCCGCGCTCGCGCACGCGCGCCAGTTCGGCCACGGATTTTTCAATGGCGTCCGGGTTTAGTTCGGAGACCAGTTTCTGGACCTCGTCAAGGAATTGTTTGGTAAAGCTCATGGTGATTTTGATTGTAGCAGCAATTCGAGTTCCGCCAAGCCCGCAGGTGAACCAATTTCGTAAAACCGCTCGCGGATTTCGTAACCGGCCAGTTGCTTTTCACGAACCAGTTTGCCCATGACTTCGGCCAGGTCAAACGCCTGGCCGGCGGAATAGGATTCAAACACCGGCGCTTTGAACAAGCTCAGACCGTAATCAATGTGCCGCATTTCCGGCGGACGGTTCTTTTTGTCGTAAACCGCGATTTCACCGTCGTGGAAGACGACGTTGCTGGTGTCGTAACGGCCTTCGTTGCGATAAACGGTCATCAGGCCGAGCTTGCCGCTATGCCGGAAAAATTCCGCGATGGGCCGGTATTCCACTGGCAAATACGAATCACCGTAGAGCACGAAAAATTCATCGCCGAGCAACGGCACCGCGCGTTTGATGGCGCCGCCCGTGCCCAGCAGTTTCGGGCCGTCGAACGAATAATCCAGCCGGATGCCAAACGCGCGGCCATCGCCAAAATCGCGTTGGATCATCTCGCCGAGATAACCGAGGCACAATACCACGCGGCGGATGCCGCGGGCATGGAGCAATTCGAGCTGGTGCGCCAAAAACGGTTTGCCCGCGACGGGCACGAGCGATTTGGGGATTTTTTCCGTGACGGGGCGCAGGCGCGTGGCGAGTCCGCCGGCGAGGATGGCCACGGGAATGTCGAGCGGTGCGCTCACGAGATGACGAGTTTGGTGCCTTCGAAATCGAAACGGAAACGGACTTCCTTGAGTCCGGCGCGGGTCATCGCGTGACGCAGTTTTGTTTTGTCCTCGGCGTAAAACATCAGGAAGCCGCCGCCGCCCGCGCCGATGAGCTTGCCACCGAGCGCGCCGTTGGCCAGCGCCAGGTCATACCACTCGTTGATCTTCGGATTGCTCATGCCGCCGCTGCGCTGTTTTTTGCGCTGCCAATGCACGTCCATGATCCGCGCAAATTCATGCAGGTTGCCGGTTTCCAGCGCGCGCCGGCTCTGCAAGCCAAGGTCTTTGACGAAGTGCAGGTTTTCCATCATCCCGGCGTCGGCCTGTTTTGATTTCTGGTCCTGTTCCTTCAGGATCGCCGAAGCCGAGCGCGAATAACCGGTGAAAAAGAGGAGCAAATTGTCTTCGAGATTGTCCCGCGTCTCAACGGAAAGCTTCAGCGGCCAGGCCTCGACCTTGCCGTCCGGCAGGAATTTGAAACAGGTGATGCCGCCGTAAGCGGCGATGTATTGATCTTGTTTGCCGATGGGCTCCTTGAGCCGTCCCAGTTCGATTTCACACGCCTGCGCAGCGAGTTCGGCCGGATGGACAAGATTTTTATTGTGCGCATGCAAGGCTTTGAGCAGCGCGGTGGTGAAACTGCCGGACGAACCCAGGCCCGTCCCGGCCGGAATGTCGGCCATGGAGGCCAATTCCAGTCCGTGGCCATCCATGCCCAGCAGGGCAAAAGATTCACGGAAGATCGGGTGCTTCAATTGCGCCGCGTCCGGCACCCGCTCCAGTTCGGAATATTTGACGATGAGGTCGGGCACGAACGTTTCATGCACCGTGATGTAAACATATTTGTCAATTGCCGCGGCGATGAGAAATCCGCCGAACTGTTCGTAGTAAGACGGCAAATCCGTCCCGCCGCCGCCCAGCGTGACACGAAGTGGAGAACGCACGATGATCATAAATCCGACATTCCGCTTTTCTTGTAAATTTCTTCAACAATTTGGAGTGCTGCGCGCGCTGCCGCAAGGCCGGCGTCCGGCGTGCGCTTCAATTGAACATCCTGCTCAAACTCCGTCATCTCCCTTCGCCACGACTCGTCCGGGCCGGGGAATTCATACAGTTTCGTGTCCGGCGGGCCCATTTCCGGTTTCATCTGGTAATGATAGAGTTTCTCGACGCCGTAGCTGCCGCCGAGACCTTCGATGTGCAACTTGGTATGGCGGCCATATATCTCGAAGGAGAAGAGATTCTTCCACTCGGTGCAACTGACGTGCAGCCACGCGGTCTGGCCTTTGGCCGTTTGCAAATCCAAGAATGCATTGTCGTCCACCGGCATGTTCCAGAAAAATGTCGCCGCGTGGCCGTCAATTTTTTTGAACCCGCCGAGAAACCAGCCGGCGAGATCAATCAAATGGATTCCCTGGTCAATCAATTCACCGCCACCGGAAAATTTCGGGTCGGCGCGCCATTCCTGGTCATAACCGATGCGCCCGCCATGGCCATAACGCGCGCGAATAAACATCAATTCGCCCATCACGCCGGACCCGAAAATTTCCCGCGCCTTGATGAACGCCGGATGATAACGATGATTGAACCCGACCCGGACGCAAACGCCGTGCTTCTCCGCGAGCGAAATCAATTCGTCAATCTGCTTCACGGAAACGCCCGCTGGTTTTTCAACGATGACGTGTTTGCCCGCGCGGATGGCGGCGGCGGCAACCCCGGCCAGCGCGGAATTGATGGTCGCCACGATCACTGCATTCACCTGTGGATCGGCGACGGCTTGTTTGAAATCGGCAACGGCGTGGCCGGTTTTGGCAAGCTTCACCAATTCTTCGGCGCGCGCCAGAGTTGTGTCGCACGCCACGACGAGTTTTGAGCCGGCGGGCAAACCGGCCAGTCGTTTTTTCCCAATCAATCCGCAACCTACAATCGCGTAATTCATTTATTGCCCCAGGTTTTGCCGCGATCTTTCGGCACAATGCGGCGCAGCGTGTAAATATCGCCGCTCAAATCGCCCTTGAGTTCGTGGAGCTTTTCCCACGGATCCCACTGGGCGCTGATGAGTTTGCCGGAAATCCCGTCGCTCTCGCGGCTGGCCAGATAAACTGCCAGACGGGCGCCGAGTTCAAGCGGTGTGGCGCCTTTATCTTTCCATTGCTTGTTCTTCTCGTAGAACGCGGCGCCGACTTTATCCGGCCCGGCCGCCAGAACTTCATCCACCAGCCGTGTCGCCAAAGCGCCCGGGGCGATGGCGTTCACGTCCACGTGGAAATTTTTCAGTTCTTCCGCCAGGGTCTCCACCAGCCGGACGACGGCGGCTTTTGACGCGGCATACGCGCTGATGTTGGGCAACGGATTCGTCGCCCCGCCGCCGGAAAGGACGACAATTTTGCCGCGCCCGGCTTTTTTGAAATGGGGAATGACCGCGCGGCACGGGAGCAACACCCCGTAAAGATTGATGTCCATCGCGCGACGCCATTCTTCGAGCGAAACGGATTCCGTCGCGCCCATCGGGCCGTAAATACCGGCGTTCAACACCAACGCGTGAAGCGGGCCGAGTTCACGCAACGCGAACGCGACGAGTTCGTTTACCTGGGTTTCGCTGGAAACGTCGCAAATTCGTGCCAAAACTTTTCGCGAAGGAAATTGTTTTGCCAGTTCATCGCGCGTGGCGAGCAACTCCTTTTCCCCGCGCGCGCAAAGGACGGCGTTCGCGCCTTCGCGCAGGAAATGCCCGGTGATGGTTTTACCGAGTCCCTGGCTGCCACCGGTGATGAGCGCATTGATGCCTTTAAGCTTCATGTTCAAACGCGACCAACGGAAAGATGTTCGACCGCGGGCAGGTTTTTCAATTCCTTTTCCAAAAAACGGTTGGCGTCCACAAAAATGCGCTGGCGCATGGCTGGGGCAATTTGCGCCCAATCCGCCCCGCGAAATTCAGGCCACTCGGTGCAAACGACGGCGGCGTCCGCGCCCTTCACCGCATCGGCGATTTGCGCCGCCAACCGCACCGGGGCGAGTTCCGCGGGCAGCTGTTTCACGGCCGGATCAAAGGCGCGAACCCCGGCGCCAGCCGCCAGCAGGTCCCGGCACAGTTCCACCGCGGCACTGCGGCGGAGGGTGTCGGTGTTGACGGTATAAGTCAGGCCCAGCACGGCGATGGTTTTGCCCCGCAAATTCCCGAGCCGCGATTGCAACCGCCGCAACATCCAGCCGCGATGTAGATCGTTGCTTTGCGTGATGGCCGGAATGACGGAAATTTTTTCGCCGTTCGCGGCGGCGAGTTTGGTCAGCGTGACCACGTCCCGCGCGAGTGTGCCGCCGGCAAATGGCCCGCCGGGGCCGAGATAGGCCTTTGGCCCGATGCGCGGTTCGCTTTTCAAACCGGCGGAAACCTCCTTGGCGTCCGCGCCGACGTGTTCGCCCAATCGCGCAATCTCGTTGATAAACGTGATGGAAAGCGCGAGAAATGAATTAAGGGCGTGCTTCACCATCTCGGCCGACTCGGTGCGCATGAATAAAATTTGCGGAGTGAACGGGGCGAACAGTTTTTCGAGCAGCGCTTTTTTCGCGTCGTCACGGATGCCGACGATAACGCGCCCGGCTTTTTCAAACGCGTCAATCGCCCGGCCCAGCCGCAGATTTTCGGGCGAGCAGGCGAAATGAAATTGCGGAAATTCGGCTTCCAGCCGGCGGCAGGTGCCGACGGGCAGTTGGGCGGAAATCAATACCAGCGCGTCTTTGGGCAAATGCGGCAGCGCACGGCGGAGATGGGCAAGAACGAAGTCCACATCCGATTCGTCGTCTTCATTGACCGGCGTATCGTAGCAAAGCCAGAGCATGTCGGCGCGGGCGCACGCGATTTTGGGATCGGCGGTGAAGGAAAGTTTTTTTGCGGCAAGTCCGGCCGTGATGAGTTCATTCAGCCCCGGCTCGAAAAGCGGAGCCTGGCCGGAATCAAGTTTGGCGATGTTCGCCTCGTCGAAGTCGAGTCCGACAACTTGAAAATGCCGCGCACAACACGCAGCGGTGACGCAGCCAAGGTGCCAGAGGCCGAGGACGGTGACATTCATCGGCGTTGAAGCACCCACTGGTTTTGCTGGAGCCATTGGAGCGTGCGGATGATGGATTGCTCGATGGTGAGCGTGGTTTTCCAGCCGGTGGCGCGGATTTTTTTGGTGTCGAGAAAAATGAACGGGTTGTCGCCGATCCAACCCTTGCTGCCGCCGCTGTATTCGAGGCGCGGTTTTAATTTCAGCGCTTCACAGATGAAACGGATGGAATCGTTGACCTGCACGTATTCATCAGCGCCGAGGTTGTAAATTTCCACGCGGTGCCTGGCTTGTTTGGCTGTGGCACGATCCACAACGTGCAACATGGCGTCGAGACAGTCTCCAATGTAAAGATAGGATTTGCGTTGTGCGCCATCGCCCAAAACTTTCAAGTGGCCGGGGTGGGCGAGCAGTTGTTTGTAAAAATCCAACACGTGACCATGGGTGTAGCGTTCGCCGAGAATGGAGACAAACCGGAAAATGTAACCTTCAAATCCGTAGCCTTCGCAGTAAGCGTGAATAAATCCTTCACAAGCGAGCTTCGAGGCCGCGTACAGGGAGGTTTGCACCGGAAATGGATGATTTTCGGGCGTGGGGAAAATTTCCGCTTCGCCATAGACGCTGCCGGTGGAACCGAATGCGATGCCTTTGATCCCGTTGGCGCGCATGGCCTCAAGCACGTTGAAAGTGGCAACGGCATTTTGCTGAAAATCCTTGTGCGGGTGGTCCAGGCCGAACCGGACGTCTGCATTCGCCGCCAGATGAAAAACGAAATCACATCCCTCCATCGCCCGGATCAACGCGGACAAATCCAGACAATCGCCTTCGATGAGTTCGAATTGGGCATTGGCTGACGCCGATGCCAGAAATTCACGCTGGCCGGTGGAGAAATTGTCCCAGCCGACGACGTGTTTGCCGCCGGCCAGCAGCCGGTCAACAAGGTTGCTGCCAATGAAACCGGCAGCGCCTGTCACAAAAACTTTTTCCATGATCGAGGCCGGAGTCTAGTGCGGACAGGGGTGTCCCGCCAGCACTTTTAGAGGAACCGGGCTGGGATTCGAGAGGCAATGTCATGATCGCGAGCGCCACCAGGCTGCCAGACATCGAAAATTACCTTTGCCTGCACTTGCCGGTTGCTGCAAGCTTCGGAAGCCGTTTTCATGAATCCCGTCACGAAAATTCTGGGCGCCCTGCGTGCCATTGCCCGTCATCCGGTAAATCACCGCCGCAAGTTAATGGCGGTGTTGGAGTATGGTTTTATCCAGGCTGCTGCGCGCCTGGTCCCGGGAGACATTTGCGTTGAGTTCCCCAACCACACCCGCCTGCTCGTATCGCCCCGGATGAAAGGCGCCGCGCATTATATCGCGCCCCGATTGTGCGAATTTGAAGAGATGGCATTCGTCATGCATTTTCTGCGTCCCGGCGAACTGTTCGTGGACGTGGGTGCGAATGTGGGTGTTTTCACGGTCCTGGCGGCAGGGGTGGCCGGCGCCGAAGTTAGGGCGTTTGAGCCGAATCCCGACACGTTTGAGATGCTCGTGCGCAACGTCCGTCTCAATGGGCTTCAGGACCGGGTAAAACCTGTCCGCGCAGCGGTCGGGCAGAGCGAAGGAACAATCCAACTGACCACCGACCTTGGGACGGAAAACTACGTGATGCCCGGCACGACGGCTAAAAATTCAGCAACCGTGAAGATGATCGCATTGGACCAAGAGTTGTCTGAGGCTGCGCCCGATTTGATGAAAGTGGACACGGAAGGTTTCGAAACCGAGGTGTTCTCGGGCGCGACGAACCTGTTGCGGCAGTCGCGATTGCGGGCAATGATTGTCGAACGGGGCAACAACGGGGTGCGTTATGGCTTCGATGAAGCGGTTTTACACCGGCAAATCCGTCAATGCGGTTTTATTCCGTGTCGCTATGATCCATTTGCCCGCCGATTATCCCAAGTCGAAAATGAAACATTGGGAAACATTATTTACGTGCGGGACATTCCCGCCACCGATGCGGTTTTGCGCGCCGCGCCGGCATTTAAACTCGACGACCTCAGTGTCTGATGTCCCAGGTGTGATACGTGCCAAGTGTTGCTGATTTGAATTTGACAACGTTGTTTATTAAACTCACGTCATGTCGTTAGATTTGGACAATTTCCGGCAATTGCCGCGCGTCGGTTTTATTCTCCCGACACGGAACATCCATGCGCGGCGGCCTGTCTTATGAACACTGTAATTATAACCGGCGCTGCCGGCTTGATCGGTTCAGAAAGCGTCAAGCGGTTTGCCCAGGAAGGCTTCGGGATGGTCGGCATTGACAATGACCTGCGCCGCTGGTTTTTCGGTGACGGCGCGTCCACGCCGGCCAACCGCTGGAAACTCATCGAGTCCATCCCGCTTGAATGAAGGCTTCCTTTCCAGAAAGCATTTTGATCACCGGCGGCGCGGGCTTTGTCGGCAGCAGCCTCGCCCTTCATCTCAAGACCCACCATCCCCGCACGCGGATGGTCTGCATGGACAATTTGTACCGGCGCGGCTCGGAGTTGAACGTTCCCCGGCTGCAGGAGGCTGGCGTGGAATTCGTGAAGGGCGACATCCGTTTCGCGCGCGAGTTCCCGGCGGGTCCGTTTGAATTCATCCTCGAATGCTCCGCCGAACCGTCGGTGCTGGCGGGTTATGGCGAATCGCCGGATTATTTAATGGAGACCAATTTCATGGGCGCTTACCGCTGCCTCGAGCAGGCCCGCCTGTGGAAAAGCAAATTCCTGTTTTTCTCCACGAGCCGCGTCTATCCCATCGGGATTTTGGAACAACATCCGTGGCTCGAACAACCAGCGCGCTTCGCGTGGACGGACGTGCCCGACGCGCCAGTCTCCGCACGCGGCGTCAGCGAGGATTGTCCGATGACCGGTCCGCGCTCGCTCTACGGCCTGACCAAATTCGCCGGCGAAGGCTTGATTGAAGAATACCGCAGCGGATTCGGCCTGCGCACCGCCATCAATCGTTGCAGCGTCATCGCCGGGCCATGGCAGATGGGGAAGGTGGACCAGGGCGTGGTGGCGCTTTGGGTGCTGCGGCATTTTTTCGGCAAACCGCTCAAGTACATCGGCTACGGCGGGAAGGGAAAACAGGTCCGGGACGTGCTGCACGTGGCCGACCTTTGCGATCTGGTCGGGGAACAAATTTCCGACTTCGACCGTTGGGACGGCTGGCTCGGCAATGTCGGCGGCGGGCTGGAAGTTTCCGTTTCGCTCCAGGAACTCACCGCCGCGTGCCGGAAAATTGTCGGACGCGAAGTGCCGGTTGGCGCCGAACCGAAAAACCGGCAGGCCGACCTGCGCATTTTCCTTGCCGATTGTTCCAAATTATTTGCGCGAACCAACTGGCGGCCCAAACGCGACGTGACCCAAATCATTACGGACGTTTTTGGATGGGTCCGCGCGCACGAAAAGGAACTGCGGCCGCTCGTATGAAAAGCGATTCACGCACCGGAAATCTGTTGCAGAGCGGCATCATTTTCTCCGCCATCAGTTTTGTCACCGGGCTGGGCAATCTGGCCTTTCAAGGCGTGCTGGGCCGGCACTTGAGCGAGCCGGGCCAATACGGCAACGCGAACAGCGCGTTGGGGGGGTTGATGACGCTGCTGGGTCTGCTGCCAGCGGTGGCCACCTTTGCCGTCACGCATTACATCGCGCATTTCAACGCCAGCGGCGACAGCGCACGGCTGCAAGGCCTGCTCCTGGGCTGCCGGAAATTTCTGTTCCGGTTCACCATTATCGGTTCGATGCTGGCGGTGATTGTCACCAAGCCGTTGAGCGATTTTTTCCACTACGACGAAAGCCTGATGCTGGTGACGCTCGGCTGCGCGCTCCTGGGCCTGTGGGCTTCGCTGGCCACGGCGTTGTGCCAGGGTCTTGCCTGGTTCAAACGGCTCGCGCTCATCGGATTTCTGGCCATGCTGCTGCGCGTTTGTTTCGGCTGGCTCATCACCTTCAAATGGCCGTCGGCGGAAACCGCCGTGCTCGCCTCGGCCTTCGCGCTGCTGGCCAATCTCGTCCTGCTTTTCTGGCGAAAGGATTTGTCGCTGCACGGCGAGCCGGTCCCGCCGTGGAACCGCGAGTTCGCCCAATACTTCATCGTCAGCGCGGCGTTTGTGGCCGGCAACTTTTGTTTTTTTCAAGGCGACTATCTGGTGGCAAACAAATTTTTCACCAAAGAAGAACTCGATGCCTATGCCGCCGCCGGAATTTTGGCGCGCGCGCTGCCCATGACCGTTTGGCCGCTGCTGATGGTATTGTTCACCTCACGCTCCGCCCAGCGCGCGGGTGGCGTCGTGGCGGAGCAACTTAAATTATTCGGGCTTTCCGGCCTCGCCTTGGTCTTTGGTGCAATCTGTCTTTTTGCGCTGCGAGCGTTCTTCCTGAAAATTCTCGGCAAATATACACCGCAAGCCGCCGAGATGGTCAGCCCATTTGCGGTGACAATGGTCTTCGTTGGACTGTTGCAATCACTCGCCTATTGGGCGCTGGCCAGCCGCTGGCAAAAAACCTCACTGCTTTATGGTGGACTCGGGCTTGCCTACTGGCTCGCGCTGCTCGTTCTTGGGAAAACTCCAGCGGCGTTGCTGCAAACCATGTTTGCCGCCGCTGGAACTGCTTTCGCAATCCTCTTTATCGTCTGGTTTGTCATCCTGCGCCGGGACAAACCCGTCGCGCAAAGCTGATTTGATTTTGTTGCCGCCTTCGGCCACACCCACCCCCTGCAGTCCGGTTCGGAAAATTTGCCTCGCACCAGCTTCATCCTGCCGACGCTGAACGTCGAGGCATTGCCTGACAACTGTCTCGCATCCATCGTGCGACAAAATTATCTGCGCGAAAAAGTTGCAGCTTCTTCAAAATGAATTTGCCCGACGGAGTGCTTCCAGCTAGGTTCATTTCTGATTCATGGCGAAGATGTTTTTCAGCCTCCGTTTCAAAACAACCAGTTGAAACGACACGGGGCAAACTATTGAGTCAAACAATGACCAGCAAAAATCAAGGCAGTATCAAAGAATGGGCCGCGGGATGGTTTTGCCGCCACCGCCGTGGATGGCCATGGCGGTGGGCGGGACAAATGTCCTACCTGCTTTGGCGCGCCTACGAAAATCGCAATTTCGACATGCGAACCAATGGTGAAGAATGGTATCTGCGCCAGCTTGGCAAGCCGGCAGGAGAGATAAAATGTGTGTTTGATGTCGGGGCCAACGTTGGAGAGTGGTTGTTGTTATGCCGGCGCTATTCGCCGGGAGCCACCATCCATGCTTTTGAGATCGCACCACCTACCTTCCACAAATTGCAGGAAAAAACCGGCCACCTCCCCAACGTCGTCCTCAACCCTGTGGGAGTATCGGACCGGAATGACGAAATCGATGTTTACTATTCGGAAACAGCGGATGGTCTTACCACCGCATTCAAAGAACACTTGGACGATGCATATAGGGTGCTCGGGGACAAAACATTACAATCCAAGCCAATCCGGGCCAAGGTCATTCGTGGGGACGATTACGCCAAGCAACATGGCATTCAGACTATTGACGTGCTCAAGATTGACGTGGAAGGCATGGAAGAATCTGTTTTGCATGGTTTTCAAGACATGTTTTCCCGGCATTGCATCCGATTGGTCCAATTTGAATACAACACAACAAACATTATCTCGAAGTTTTTGTTGCGCGATGCCCACCAGTTTTTTGCCCGTTTTGATTACCGGCTTGGCAAGTTGTATCCTAATTATGTCGAGTTTCGCAATTATCACTACCGGCACGAGGACTTTTGCGGCCCCAACATGATTGCCATCCGCAACGAGGACCGTGAATTGTTAAAACTGCTTGACCCGCACTCCTGATCCGTTGAGTTAACCCCGACCGTCATCGCAGCGAATTTCAATCCCGATGTAAGAATTCGTTTGCGCTTCGACACAAGAAGCTTTTCCTTGTTCACAGCCTTTGGCTAGACTTGCGCCGTGCTGTCCCCAACAGACAACCCCACACTGCTGCCGCGCGTCAGTTTCATCATCCCGACGCTGAACGTCGAGGCGTTGCTGGACAACGTCCTGTCGTCCGTCGCGCGCCAGACGTATCCATGCGACCGCTATGAAATTCTGCTGGCCGACGCGCATTCGACCGACCGCACGCGCGAAATCGCAAAAAAATATGGCGCCATCGTCCTCGACGACGACGGCAAAAACATGGAGGAAGGCAAACGCCTTGCGCTTCAGCACGCCACCGGCGAATTCATCGTGTTTGTGGATGCGGACAACGAGATCACCCGCGCCGATTACATCGAACTCGCAGTAAAAGCGCTCGCCGTAAATCCGCAGGCGCTGGGCGTGGAAAGTTATTATTTGCCATCGCCGAAAATGAGTTCGTTCTGCGCCTACCTCACGCACCGGCTGCACATCAGCGATCCGATTGCCTGGCTGATGAGCACGAATCCGAAACTTGTCGCGCGCGAGGGTGAGGTGGAACGCTGGATCCTGCCTGGTAATTCGCTCTCGTATCCGCTCGGGGCCAACGGATTTGTGTTTCGCCGCGCGGATTTGGAGTCCGTGAAAACCGGCGGATATTTTCAGGATACGCACGCGGCGTTGCATCTCATGCGTGAGGGCAAACGCGAATGGCTGCGCATCCGTGGACGCGGCGTTCATCATTATTACGTCCAGACGCTCTGGGGCTTCGTGCAAAAACGCCGCCGCGCCACGGTTCATTTTCTTCGCGTGCAGGAAACGGCAAAAATAAATTGGATGAAGGAAAAACCGCCTGTGCCGCTCTGGCTGGCGGGCGTCTATTGCGTCACCTTCGCCGGCCCGCTGTGGCACTCGTTGCGTGGCTGGATTCGTGATGGCGATGCGCGCTGGCTCTGGCATGTGCCGGCCAGTCTCGGCAGCGTGCTTGGCGATGCCTGGGGGGTGTGGACTTACAAAACCTGGCGCAGTGACCGGAATTTGGTCGCCAAGCTGAAGCCGAAACAAACTTTGAAATAAATGGAAAGCCACATCGAACGCTTCGGCCGCATGGATGGCCAGCCGCTGGTCAGCATCGTCGTGTTGAATTGCAACGGCGCGAACTGGCTGCCGAAATGTTTTGGGTCCATCAAGGCGCAAACGATTCTCAATCAAATCGAGACCGTCTTGGTGGACAATCATTCCAGCGACGATTCCGTGGCGGTGGCACGGCGGTTGTTGGCAGATTTTCCCTGTGCCCTCATCGTGCGGAATTCGGCGAATGTCGGCTTTTGTGAGGGCAACAATTCCGGGGCGCGTGCAGCGCACGGACGTTACTTGTTGTTCCTGAACAACGATACCTGGATGGAAGCGGATTGCATGGAACGGTTGATTGCGGGCACCGAAAAACTCGGTGCCATCGCCTCCACGCCCTATGTATTGAACTATCCAGACAATTCATATCAGGACTTTGGGTTTTACGGCTTTGACCTCTTCGGGCTTGCCAGCCCGTCGTCGCCGGTGACCGCTTCACGCGAAATTTTCATTCCCGGCGGCTGCTCGTACCTGATCCGCGCGGATGTCTTCAACCAGGTGGGGATGTTCGACGCGGATTTTTTCATCTACTCGGACGATGCGGACCTCTCCTGGCGGTTGTGGATCGCGGGTTACAAGGCGGCGGGTGTTGTTCCTGCGCGGCTGCACCACCGCGGCGCGGCCGGGGTCAACCCGGCCGGCGGCATTGCAACGGTGGAATTTCGCACGACGGACAAAAAGCGGTTTCTCACCAATCGAAACTGCATCCTGACCCTTCTCAAAAACGGGCAGCACATTTTGCTGTTGCCAGTCATTCCGCTCATCGCGTTGTTGTTTTTGGAATCGCTGGCCGGCAGTTTGCTGTTGCGGCGTTGGTCGTTCGTCAAAACCACCTTTCTGGACGTGCTGCGTGATTGCTGGCGGTTGCGCGGCCATATCGCCCAGCAACGAAAAATGGTTGCGGCATTCAGAAAACATTCTGATTTCTGGATGCTGCGTTTTTTCCGGTTGAAACTGAATCGCTGGTTTGAAATCAAACGTCTGTTCCAATTCGGCCTGCCGCGCGTGGACGCGCGTTGACAAAATGAATTGGGAAATTAGAATTAACCAGCCTCATGCATCACCCCAATACCGCCCGTCAAATCGAAGCCATGCCAGCAACCGCCAAATACGACATTGCGATTGCTTGTCGAGTTTGTTCGATGCCTTCAATGAGCAAGCCGCCGATTTTCGCCGAAGACAAGTTAAAGCTGGTCGAACTTTGTTTGAAATCGCTCAAGGCGAGCCTCGGTAATTTGCGTGCTAAAATGTGGGTCGTCCTGACCGGGCCGCCTGAATACGAGCAAATGTTCGAAAAGGTTTGGCCGCAGGAAGATTTGGTGATCTTGAACGTCGGCAGAATTGGCAATCCGCGAAGCTTGCAAAAACAGATTGATATTTTGACCACGCAGACCGACGCCGATTTGGTGTTTCTGGCTGAAGACGATTATTTTTATCTTCCCGGCAAGTTTCAGTCAGCGGTTGAATTTTTGCGAAGCAATCCTGACGCGAGCTTCGTTTCTCTTTATGACCATTCCGATAATTATGTTGTCCCTTTTCAACAATCGTTGCCGCGGGCGAAGGCGCGAAAAAGCGGGGGAATTTCCTGGTATTCAAGAGCCACAACGACCCACTCTTTCCTGACCCGAAAAGCCACGCTCCAAAAGTGCCGGCATGTATTCCGCGCCACCTTTTGGGGTAGTTATAAGTTTTGGGGGAGCGATACAGACACGGCACATTGGCTGGCTCTAACTAAAACGGGAATCTTCAGCCTGCCGATGTTTCTAAAGTCTTTGGTCAAGTATCGTTACTGGGCCGCCTGCATGGTTCTGGCGTGGATTTTTCGGTGGCGGCAGATTTTATTTGGGGAGCGTTATACTTTGTGGACGCCCAGTCCGTCCATTGCAACTCACATGAGTGCCGGATTGGAAGCGCCCGGCATTGATTGGCAAAAAGAATTTGTCCAGTGCTTGTCCAAAGTTTGAAAAATCAATTCAACGACCGGAGGTTTGCCCAAGCGATCGGACAAGCGCAGGCCTTCTCATATCATGAAGGCCTCGCCATTCGTGAAGCCAGCGCCACGCGCGCAGTCGTATCGAACGATTTGCTTTCCGGCAAGCACCTGCTGTTGCGCAGTGGCAAAAAGAATTACGTCGTCGTAACGGCGAAGTAACTTTCATTCCAGTTTTCCGCGGGCTTTGGCTTCCTCCCGTGCGCGCTGGACGCTTTCTTCGTAAAGGCGATCGTATTGTTTCTCCTGCGAAATTCCATCGGTTTGCCGGGGCAGGGAATTGATATGCGGGAACTGGCCGTCGAAGGTCGGGTCAATTGCCAGAATCCGTTTTGCCAGTGGCGGATGGGTGGATTGGAAGCTGAACCACGGGTCGTGAGAGGAATTGACGAAATACAGATGGCTGGCGGTTTCCGCGCAGGGCGTGTCGAGCCGACCGGCCCTGTAAAGCCCGCCGATTTTTTTGAGCGCGCCCGCGATGCCGGCCGGATTGCGCGTGAACTGAACCGCCGCCGCGTCTGCCAGCCACTCGCGTTCGCGGCAAATCAGGCTCTTGAGCAGGCGCACGAACGGCGAGCTGATGCCGCCGATGATCAAAAATAAAATTCCGATGGGCGCAGTCGGCAGGACGGTGGGCTTGGTGTCTTCGTCGAAAATGGACGCGCCGATTTCCGGCGGTTGCGGCGAGCCGCGCAGTAGCACGCGCCCGACAATCGTCGGCCAGAAAAGTCCATGTGCCAGCGCCATCAATCGCATGTTGAGCCGCGTATCGCCGTTCAAAATGTGGCTGAACTCATGAGCGATGACGCCCTGCAATTCGTCCCGGGTCAGCAGCTTCAGGCAACCGCACGTGACGCCGATGACCACGTCTTCACGGGTGCGGCCGGCGGCAAACGAGTTGATGCCGCGCTCAAGGTCGAGCACATAAATTTCCGGCACGGACATCTCCGAGGCCACGGCCATTTCCTCGACCACATCACGCAGTCTTTTTTCGTCAAGGTCGGAGGCGCTGGATTCAATCCTTCGGCCGCCGAGCAATTCCGCCACAGCGGATCCACCGGCCGAGAGCCGGCGGATTTTGTAGCAGCAGCCGAGCGCGATGGAAGTCAACATGCCGAGCGTAATCCAGCAAAAGAGTTTTGCTTTCCAGAACCAGGACAGAAAATGGGCGGGATAAACCACCGTTTCGCCGAACAATAAAAACGGCGCAAAGTGAAAAGCCAGAATAAAGGCAAGCACAATCAGGTAAGTGAGAACAACGACACCGAGCACCGCCAATCCCAAAAGCCAGATCAGCCGGCGGGTCTGCTTCCGGGCGCGGGCTTCCTGGTCAAAAAAATCCATGGGCTACCGTTCGGTTGTAGCACAAGACCCAACGGCGGGAAATACTTTTACCGCGAACTGGATCTTATTTGTCCGAAAACTTCGCGAAAATTTGGTTCGCTTCCTCCAGCGTTTCCTTCGAGCCGATGTCGAACCACAAGCCGGGCACGCGCCAGGTGTAAACTCCTGTGCGCGGATAAAGCCATTGCACCAGCCGGCCAGGCTGGTCGGGATTGTTGCCCCCGGCGATGTATTGCTTGATGAGCGGAATCGTGCTCTTCGGATAAAAATAAAGCGCGATGCCGGTGAGTGTGCTGGTTGGATTCTTCGGCTTTTCCTCGAAGAAGGTGATGCGGCCGGCGGCGTCGGTGGAGATGGAATTGTATTTTTTGATTTCCTCAAGATTGCCCACGTCGTAAAGCGCCAGCACCGGCGCGTTTTTCTCGCGACAGAATTTCCCGAAATCACCCAGTTTCTCGCTAAACAGATTGTCCCCCGCCACGACGATGAGATCGTCTTCCACGTTTTGCGTTTTGAGGACGTAATGAATGTCGCCGATGGCGCCGAGTTTATTGGTGTCGTCGGTGGAGCCGTCGTTGACGACGGTGAATTCAAATTTGGATTTCGTGGCGCGGTAATGGTCCGACCATTTCTGGAAATGGCCGGCGAACTTGGCGTTGGTAACGACATAGACACGGTCAATGCCGCTGACGGGCGTGAGGTTGTCGAGCACGTGCTCGACCATCGGCTTGCCCGCGACGGGCAGGAGCGGCTTGGGTTGCGTGAGGGTGAGCGGATATAGGCGCGTGGCGTATCCGGCGGCAAGGATGATGACTTTCATAATCTGATTCAGTTCAAACGTTCAACAATGTACAAAACTTCTTTCGGGTTATACTTGAAAATGCACCACCGTTTATCGCTGCGCGGCCAAATTTATGCCGGTGACCGTTCCTTGAAATGAACGGTTGGTGTTTCCTGCAGACGCTTCGCGGCTTGCTCCGGCGTGAGGTCGCGCTGCGGCTCGGCGAGCATTTCGTAGCCCACCATGAACTTTTTCACCGTGGCCGAGCGCAGCAACGGCGGATAAAAATGCGCGTGCAACTGCCAGTGCGCGTAATCGCCTTCGTCCGTCGGCGCGCCATGCCAGCCCATCGAATAAGGAAAGCTCGTTTCAAACAGGTTGTCGTAGCGGGTCAGGCTCCGCTTTAAAATATCGGCCAGGCTCCGGCGCTCTTCGTTTGTCAGTTCCGGCAGGCGCTGCACGTGCCGGCGCGGCATGAGCAGCAGTTCAAACGGCCACACGGCCCAATACGGCACCACCATCAGCCAGTGCGGATTGGATTCGATCCCCCGTATTGGTTGCTTCAACTCCGCCTCGGCGTAATCCAGCAACAACAGCCGGTTGTGTTTGGCCAGGTATTGCTTCTGGCAGTTGTCTTCCGGCGACACGAGCCGGGGCAGGAAATTGCCCGCCCAAACCTGGCCGTGTGGGTGCGGATTTGAGCAGCCCATGACCGCGCCTTTGTTTTCGAAGATTTGCACCCATCGGTACTTCGCGCCGAGTTCATTGAGCTGGTCTGCCCAAACGTCCACCACGCGCAGAATGTCCTCCACCGGCATTTCCGGCAGCGTGAGATCATGGCGCGGGGAAAAGCAGATCACCCGGCACTCACCGCGCACCGGTTCGCAACGGAACAGATTGCCGGGCGCGTCACCCGTCAACGGCACGTCAGGCAGCAGCGCGGCGTAGTCGTTGGGAAACACAAAGGTTCCGGGGTATTGCGGATTCACGGCGCCGCCCGACCGCTGGTTGCCGGGGCAGAGATAACACTTGGGATCGTGGGCCGGGCGGCCTTGCGTGGCGTCGCTTTCGCGATGGCCCTGCCAGGGGCGCTGGGTGCGGTGCGGGGAGACGAGAACCCATTCGCCGCTCAATGGATCAAAACGGCGGTGCGGATGAAGATTGGGATCGAAGTTCACGTTTTTGATGTCAGGCAAGCCGGACGCTGGCGTATCCGGCGGCAAGGATGATAAATTGCATTTTGAACACAGATAACCACAAAGGGACACAAATTAAAGAAAAAATTCTTTTCCACCCCAACCGGATATTCCCCTGAAGACCGTTCGTGGTTGATTCACGTTTTATTTTCGAAAAGGCTCGGCGCGGCTTCGCGCGCGAGAGTCTGGCAACGCGCGTAGATTTCCGATGGCGATTCGCATTGCAGCGCGAAGTTGGCGAGCGCCTGGGCTTCGGTCAATTTGAGCCGGCGAATCATGTATTTGACCTGCGCGACAACCGTCGGGGCGGTGCTCAATTCGTCCACGCCAAGGCCGATCAACAGCGGCGCCAGCACCGGGTCGCCCGCGATTTCGCCGCAGACGTTGGCTTTGATGCCGCGCCGGTGGGCGGCGTCAACGGTCAGTTTGATCAAGCGGATGATGGCCGGGTGCGTTGGCTCGTAAAGGTGCGAAACTTTTTCGTTCGTGCGGTCGGCGGCCAGCGTGTATTGGATGAGGTCGTTGCTGCCGATGCTGAAAAACTTTGATTGCACAGCGAGCGAGTCGGCAATCAGCGCGGCGGACGGAATCTCAATCATCACCCCGATTTCCATTTTGTCGTTGAACGGCACGTTTTCAGCGCGCAATTCGGCCTTGCATTTTTCGACGAGGGCATTGGCCTGCTTCAATTCGTCCAGGCCGGAAATCATCGGATACATCATCTTCACGTTGCCCTCGGCGCTGGCGCGGAGAATGGCGCGAAGCTGGGTGCGGAACAATTCGGGCTGCGCCAGGCAAAACCGGATGGCCCGCCAGCCGAGAAACGGATTCATCTCCTGCGCCAGTTGCAGGTGCGAGGCAAATTTGTCGCCGCCCAGATCGAGTGTGCGGATGATGACCGATTGCGGTTTCAACGCCGTCGCCGCCTTGCGATACGCCTGATACTGCTCCTCCTCCGTCGGCAAACGGTCGCGATTGATGAATAAATATTCCGTGCGGAACAAGCCGACGCCCTCCGCGCCGTGCGCCAGCACGGATTCGATGTCCGCCGCGTCCTCGATGTTCGCGGACAAACGAATGGATTTGCCGTCAAGCGTGACAGCGGGTTGCTGCTGGATTTCATGAAGCTTTTCTTCGAGGGAAGCCTTGCGCTGCAAAAGCTGGCCGTATTCAAAAAGCGTTTGATCGGTGGGATTGATGACCATCGCGCCGTTGTAGCCATCGAGCAGCGCGTAGTCGCCGCTGTCCAGTTCCTGGCTGACGGTTTGTAAACCAACGATGGCGGGAATGCCCAGTGACCGCGCCATGATGGCGGTGTGCGACGTTTTGCCGCCGATGTCCGTGGCAAAGCCGAGCACGAATTTTTTGTCCAACTGCGCGGTGGTGGACGGGCTGAGGTCGTGGCTGACCAGAATGCACGGTTCGGTGAGGTGATGCAGGTCAAAGGCGTCCTTCACCTCGAGCAGATTGTCCAGCACGCGCGAGGTCAGGTCGCGCATGTCGGCAGCGCGCTCGCGGAGATATTCATCGTTGGCCGCGAGGAGCGCCTCGGAGTAACGCTCGGCGACGGTATGAAAGGCGAATTCGGCGTTGACCTTCTCTTCTTTAATCAGGCGGATGACTTCGCCCACCAAGGCATTGTCCTCGAGCATCAGCAAATGCGCTTCGAAAATGTCCGCCTCCTTCGCGCCCAGATTTTCCACGACCTTGCGCTGCACCTCCAGAATTTGCTGCCGGGTCTGGACGAGTGACTTTTCAAAACGGTCGGTTTCCCCGGCCACTTCGCCAGTTGAAACTTCACGCCGGGCGATGATGTGGTGGGTGCGATGAAGCACGAGGATTTTTCCGCGACAAACACCGTCGGAGACGGCAATGCCCCGAAGAATCTTCTCTCCTTTTTGGAGCCGCTCGGCCATGCGGGAAAAATAACCGAAATCGTCCGGCTTGAAAAGCAATTCCCGCTGCAAAATGGAAAAACCCGCGCCAGGCGGGTCTTTCATTCAGTATTTTGAATTCTTATTCGCCTCAGGCGCGTTCCATGTATTTGCCGGTACGGGTGTCCACTTTGATTTTCTCACCCGTCTTGATGAACAGGGGCACTTGCACGGTGATGCCCGTTTCGAGTGTCACCGGCTTTTGCACATTGTTCGACGAATCACCGCGAATGCCTTCCGGCGCGTCCGACACCGTCAACACCGCGCTCGACGGCAATTCGATGGACACGGCCTTTTCCTCGACAAACGTCACGGTAATCGAGGCGTTCTCCACGAGATAATTTTTTGCGCCGCCGACCAGTTCCCCCGCGAGCGTGACCGTTTCGTAGGTGTCCGAGTCGGTGAAAACGTAGTCCGCGCCGTCCTTGTAGCTGTATTCCATTTTTTTGGTGATCATCGGCACCGGCTCGATTTTTTCGGTGGAGCTGAACCGCACATCGGAGGACTTGCCGGAGCGGATGCTGCGGAGTGTCGCCTGCACAAACGCGCGCAGGTTGCCCGGCGTGCGGTGCTGCATGTCCAATACCACGCAAATGTCGCCGTTATAACTGATCGCCATGCCACGGCGCAGATCGTTTGCTGTTGCCATAAATCAAATAATTAAAATTGAGTCTCTTCCCAAGAGACGGGAGCCGCATAAACTAACTGAAAATCGAGCGAATGCAAGCGCGGTTTTGGGGCAGATCGGTTAAAACAAGTTATTAACAATCGGCATTTATCCAACAACTCCGCCTTGACACCACAAAATTTGGTATGTTACAAACGTGTTACCACCATTAGCAGTGGATTTATGCGTTGCCCCAAGTGCGGCTGTCAGGAAGACAAGGTCATTGACTCGCGCGCCTCGCGCGAGGGGGCCACGATTCGCCGCCGCCGCGAGTGTTCCAAGTGCAACCATCGTTTCACCACCTACGAGGAGGTCGAACGTGAGGGCTTGATGGTACTCAAACGCGATGGGCGGCATGAGGAATTTACACGCGAAAAACTTTTATCCGGCATCAAAAAAGCCTGTCAGAAGCGCCCCGTCAGTCCGCAAATCATGGAAGATTTGGTGGACCACATCGTCGCCGCCGTGACCGGCAAATTCGAGGGCGAAGTGCCCGCCGAGTTCATCGGCAAAATGGTTGTGGATGGATTGCGCGACATTGATGAAGTCGCCTACGTGCGTTTTGCCAGTGTCTATCGCCGGTTTCAGGAAGCCACCGACTTCGTTCACGAAGTCAAAAAACTGGAGGCCAAGCAATGATCGCGCTCCAATCCGATTGCCTGCTCTTCCAACTATCCAGCGGCGAAAGCGTCCCGTGCTCGGTGGAAATGATTTCCGTGGAACTCACCGGCAACGCCGAGAGTTTGCTCGACCCGGAAGTGTTGAGCCACGCCACTGCGTCCGTCTTCCACTATTTCAAAAACGAACTGGAACGCGAAACGGTCACCATTGGCGAATTCGCCGGCGCCTTGGAAAAAGTTCTGCGCCAGCTCGGCTTTGTCTTCCGCGGCGGCGTGCTGGAAAGCCGCTCGCGGGAAATTGTCGAAACCGACCTTTGCCTGTTCGCGCGCGAATCCGCCGACAGCCTCGAACTTTTCTTTTTCCCGCGGCTGCGCGACGAACTGCGCGCCCAACTCCGCCAGTCGCCGCGCGTTTTGCGCTTTTGCGGACTGCGCGGCTGCGTCAAGCAGCTCACCGGCGCGCGACGCTGGAGTGTCCGTTGCGAAAAATTGCAGGACCACATCGTCGAATACCTCCGCCGCTGCCTTACCGCCGAACCGGAGCAGTCCGAATGCTCGTTGGTGGTGGAATAAATTTGAGCGGGAAAACGCGTTGCGGCGTCCGCAGTCAGTCAGGCAAAAAAATTTAATAAACGCGCCCCTCTCCCCGCCAGGCGGGGAGAGGGTGGCCGAAGGCCGGGTGAGGGGTTTGAATCTGTCGAAAATGAATTCGTGAAAATTAGCGCAATTCGTGTCTAACTTGAACCATGAGCAAAACACTGTTTGAAAAAATCATCGCGCGGGAAATTCCCGCGACCATTATTTTCGAAGACGATCTGGTGTTCGCGATTCGCGACATCGATCCCCAAGCGCCGAAGCATGTTTTGGTCATTCCCAAAAAAGTCATTCCGCGCCTGGCCGACGCCAAGGCGGAAGACCAGCCACTGCTCGGGCATCTCCTGCTCAAAGCCGCCGAAATTGCCGGCAAACTGGGGTTAAACGAAGACGGCTACCGGCTGGTCATCAACAACGGCGAGGATGGCGGGGAGAGCGTGCCGCACCTGCACGTTCACATTCTCGGCGGCCGCCGCATGGCGTGGCCGCCGGGGTGATTTGTGATTTTAAATCAACTTCCGCAACACCTTGCCGAGCCGCTTGATGCCCTCGCGAATGTCGGCCTCGCTCGCGTTGCCGAAGCTGATGCGCATTTCGTGATTTGGTTTGCGCCGCGCCGGGTCGTCAGCATAGCAAATTTCGCCGGGCACGTAGAGCACGTCGTTTTTCAGCGCGGTCGAAAAAACTTTTGATTTCACACCCGTCGGAACGTTGCGCGGCAGCCGCACCCAGAAATACAGTCCGCCCTCCGGTTCCCACCATTCGACGGCCGGCGGGAAATGTTTCTTAATCGCCAGCTTCATCACGCGCGCCTTGTGCGCGTAGCGTTTTTGCAGCCGCGCGACATGCCGCCCGTAAATTCCCGACGCCAGTACGCGGGCGACGAGGTGTTGCAGCAGGCTGGACGTGCCAAAATCGTGGTTGCCCTTGATGTGCTTCACCGCCGTGAACAGCGGCTCGGGCAAAATGCCATAGCCCACGCGCACGCCGGTCGCGAACGGCTTGCTGAAGGTGCCCGCGTAAATTACACGATCCACCGCACCAGGCACAGCGAGCGCGGATTTTACTTCTCCCTCTCCTCGCCAAACGAGGAGAGGGGCGGGGTGAGGAGCCCAATGGTTTTCAAGCCCCAAACCCCTCGCCCCGGCCCTCTCCCCGCTTGGGCGGGGCGAGGGAGTTGAACCTGAAGATTGCGCCTGGTTATCCTTCTGAAAACACAACTCGCGATAGGCCGCGTCTTCGAACAGGTAAATCGGATGCCCGGCCGCGCGCTCGAACTTTTTCAACAGCTTCAAGAGTCCGCACTTTTTCTGGAAGCCGGTCGTGACGCCGGTCGGATTTTGGAAATAGCTGACCAGGTAAAACAATTTAACGCGGCGCAATGCGCCGTTGCGCCGGAGCGATTGCAAAACGCGTTCCAGGTGCGCGAGGTCGAGGCCGTCGCGCTCGAGGCGCACGGCGCGCGCGCGCAGGCCACGGCTTTGCAGGATGCCCAGAAAAACAAAATAGGTCGGGTCTTCCACCAGCACGATGTCGCCTTCGTTGCACAACGCCTCGGCGGTCAGGTAAAGCAATTGCTGCGAACCGCTGGTGATGAGCAGCCGTTTGGATGAATATGTTTCGGGATGGAGTATCGGAGTATTGGAGTGGTGTGGTGTTGGGTTCATTGCTCCATCACTCCAACACTTCATCACCCCGAGCCGGGACGCGGCTTGCAAGTCCAGTTTTTGCAAATGGCGTGCGGTGAGCTGGCGCAAGGTTGTGTCACCAGCCGTGATGCCGTATTGCAAGGCGGGCTGGCCGGTTTTGGGTGAGCGCAAAACCTGGTTCAACGCGGCGCGCGCCTCGGCGACGGGCAATGAGGCGCTGTCGGTGAAGCCGGCAGCGAGCGAAATCAGTTTGGGCCGCGACAACGCCGCGTGCATGAGCCACGAGATGGGCGGCTCGGTGGTACGCTGGCCCATTTTGGACAAAATCTGCGGTTTCATGTGAAAGGGAATGCGGCAGATTCAATGGCGCGCGCCGAAAACGCTGTCGAGGATGACTTCCTTGGTTTTCCAGAGCAGCGCCATGGTCATGGCCAGCGGCAGCAGCGCAAAAAACGTCAGCGCCCAAAAGCTGAGACGATCCAGCTGATTGGAAGCGTCGCCGAGCGTCAACTGCAATCGCGGGGAGTACAGGAAAACGGCGTAGCCCATGCCGAGAAACAAAAGGCCGACGAGCAACCAGCGGTTGAGGGTGGTGAACAGGCGCGTTTCCTGGCGGAGCGTCTCGTCCGGCAGCATCGCGCCGAGTTGTTTGAGGACAACATTCAAATTGAACAAGAAAAGCAGCGCCGACAGAACGAGGACAAAAACCGCCGCATTGAAAAAAGGTTGTTCCGGCATTTTATTCTGCCAGTAAAGAAACGGGCAAAGGCCGAAATTGACGAGGCCGGGGAGTTTCGCGCGGTCGAGGGCGTTGCGCCAGGGGCGTTCCTGTTTTTGGAAATCGCTCATTTGCCAGAGGCCGTAGAGCAACAAACTGGTGCCGGCCAGCACGGGAACAATGCCCAGCGGCCTGAGCCAGTCGGCGCGCGCCGTTTCCGCGCAAATGACCAGCGACGCCGGCAATCCCCAAAACAAGGCGGAAAGTCCGCGCGCCAGCCGTCCGAGAGAACGAAGCAGTTCGGCTTCGTTCCGGGTCTCGGTTCCTAAATTTTGGGTCTCGGTCAAATTGGTTCCGGGTTTGACATTCCGACAATTTTCTCCGCCGCCTTAAAATGACAAATAGGTGTAAGCCTTCAAGCCGCGCTCGTAATCGTCGAGCAGGCGCATGGCTTCGGATGGTTTCATGCGGTCGGATTTGATGGCCTCGTCAATCTGCGCCTTCATTTGCCGCTTTAATTCGTTTTCGTCATATTGCACCGCCGCGAGTGATTGGATGATGGTGTTGCCTTCGATGATTTCCTCGATGTAATAACCGGTCGGTTCGTCGGGCTCGAGAAAAACGTGGACTTCGTTGACGCGGCCAAACAGGTTGTGCAGGTCGCCCATGATATCCTGATACGCGCCCATCAGGAAAAAGCCGATGTAATATGGCTCAGGCAAACCGTTGCCATTGGTGTTGAGTTTGTGCAGCGGCAGCGTGTCGCGCACATCGCGCAGGTCAATGAACTTGCTGACCTGTCCGTCGGAATCGCAGGTGATGTCCACGAGCGTGACTTCGCGCGTAGGACGTTCGTTCAGGCGGGCAATCGGCATGATGGGAAACAACTGGTCGAGCGCCCAGTGGTCGAGCAGCGATTGAAAGACAGAGAAATTGCAGAGGTACTGGTCGCCCAAACTGTCCTCGAGCAGGCGGATTTCCTCCGGCACGTAGGCATGGCCCTTGTAGTGTTCGACCACGGCGCGACCGATCTGCCAGTAAAGATCCTCAATTTTCGCCTTGTCGGGCAAATCCAGCACGCCGAGCGTGAACATGTGCTGCGCGTCCTCGCGGCGTTCGAGTGCGTCGTGATAAGCCTCGAGCTTGTTGAGTTTGGCGAGGTTTTTCCTGATATCGAGCAACTCATTGACGAGCGGATGTTCCTGGTCGCCGAATTTCAAAAATTCGCCCGGCCGGATTTTTTCAATCGCGCCGAACACCTCGACAATCAGCACGCTGTGATACGCGACGATGGCGCGTCCGCTTTCACTGACGATGTCCGGGTGCGGCACGTTTTCGGCGTTGCAAACGTCGGCGATGTAATAAACCACGTCGTTGGTGTATTCCTGCAGCGTGTAATTCGTCGAGCTGTCAAACGCCGACCGGCTGCCGTCGTAATCCACGCCCAACCCGCCGCCAACGTCGAGGTATGAAATCGGGAAGCCCATCTTGTGCAGTTTTGCGTAAAGCCGCGCGGCCTCCTGCACCGCCTTTTTCACCGTGAGAATGTCCGGCACCTGCGAACCGATGTGAAAATGCAGCAGCTTGAAACAGTGCCCCAGATTTTCCGCCTTCAACATTTCCGTTGCTTCCAAAAGCTCCGCCGTGCTCAGGCCAAACTTCGCGTTTTCACCGCCACTGCCCGCCCAGCGCCCCGTGCCCTTGCTCAACAGCCGCGTGCGGATGCCGATGAGCGGTTCAACGCCCACCGATTTGGAAATGGAAATGATTTGCCGCAACTCCTCCAGTTTTTCCACGACCATGATGACCATTTTGCCCAGCTTGATGCCGAGCAGGGCCATCCGGATGAACTCCGCGTCCTTGTAACCGTTGCAAATGATGAGGCTGCCCATCTGGTTTTGCATGGCCAGTCCGGCGAACAATTCCGGTTTGCTGCCGACTTCCAGGCCGAACTCAAACGGCTTGCCCGCGTCGAGAATTTCCTCCACCACCTCGCGGAGCTGGTTGACCTTGATCGGAAACACGCCGCGATACCGGCCCCGGTAATTGTATTCGGTGATGGCATCGCGGAAGCACTGGTTGATCGCTTCGACGCGATGGCGCAAAATGTCCTGAAACCGGATGAGCAGCGGAAACTTCAGCCCGCGCGACCTGGCCTCCTCGGCCACGTCCGTCAAATCCACCGTCGCGCCCGCGTCCTGCAAGGGCCGCGCCACGACGTGCCCGGCTTCGTTGATGTCGAAATACTTCGCGCCCCAGCGCTGGATATTGTAAAGCGTGCGCGCCGCTTCGATGTCCCACGGCTGCGCCGCGTCATTTGGATTGCTCATCTCAATGAATTCAAACTGAATGCACTATAAAATCCTCCGCGCAGAAAGCAACAAGCGGAATGAAAAATTTTCCGCAATCGTGAACAACGCTTCAAGAAATTCCAGCCGCCGATTGTCCGTTCAACTCCTTGATTTCATCCGCGAGCTTTTCCGCCTGCTTCTCCAATTCGGCGCTTTCCTGATCCAACAGTTGATTACTTCTTTCCGTATTTTGCCGGCCGCTCGTGGAGCACCAGCGGGCCGGTGACGGATTCAATTCCTTCCAGTGTCACGGCGGGAATTTTAGCCGGCCCAAGAATGGATTTGGCATCCAAAATCTCGATCCCCACCAGCTTTTCGCCCTCGCCAATGTTTAACGCCACTTCTTCGGACAAGCGCACGGTGCGGCACTCGTGCCGCCCTTCCCGCAGCCGGATGTAAAGCGCGTCAATCTCTGGATCGTAACTGATTTTCATGGCCGGTCTCTTTCAAAAGTAAAACGTGTAAACGGTAATGACAACTATTTCATTGGCCTTTTCCATAATGACCGGCGCAATCTGCTTGATGGCATACGGTTTCCCCTGCCATTTGCGCCCAAAAGGGAAGTTATACCGGCACAATTCGCGCCCGTGTTTGGCCGGTTCGCGCGCTCCCTTGCGGATGGCTTCACAGGATCACGCATTTCTGACAACAAATTCCTGCCGTGGGCATCGCACGTCCTTTTTACCAACGGATGAAAAGTTCCAACTGATGTGACATTTTCCTTCAAAGAATCCGTTGGCACTTTTCATCCGTTGGAAAGCATCGAACCGGAGCGGAGAGGCATCAGCGACCGGACAAAGCTGTCCACGCTCCTTTGGTTGCGGCTGAATCCGCCGGTCCCGTCACAAGATGTTCGCTTGACCGTGAAGCCGGACGCGCTTATTTTACATAAAATTATGAGCAGTTCTACATACACCATCAGCCAGGCCCAGGCCAAACTGCCACGCCTGATCAAGGAAGACAGTTTCGCCATTTCGGTTCACGGTGAAGTCAAGGGCTTCTACCTGTCCAAACAGCGATTGGAAGCCATGATTGAAAGCATTGAGCTTTTGGAAAATCCCGAATTCACGGCGGCACTCAAGGCGCACCGTTCCGGCAGGGCCAAAACTTACACCGCAAAGGAATTGGACGAAAAATTCTCGGCATGAACATCCGCATTGATGTTCGCCAACAGGTGCATGACTTCATCGCCGCGCTGGCGCCGGAACCACGCCGAAAAATTTGGTCAGGAATCAAAGGACTGGCAAACAGCAAGGGCGATGTCCTCCAGCTTGAAGGCAGGCTGTCGCCCTATTTCCGGCTGCGCGTCGGTAAAATGCGGGTCGTGTTTGAAGAAAAATCCGAGGCCGGCGTGCGGGTGTTGGTTTGTTTCTTTGCCGGCTACCGGGCAACGGTCTATAAAACCCTGTCCTCAATCATCGCCAACAATCTGCTTGGCGAACTGTAATCATCATTGTGCAAATGCCAAACGCTTCCTTAAAAACCATCGCCGGATACTGCGACCGGATTCTGCGCACGGCTAAAATCGGGGATTACGACGGCGCGGTGAATGGCCTGCAGGCCGGGAACTCCGGCAGCGTCACGCGCATCGCAGCGGCGGTGGACGCCAGCCTCGCCACCGTGAAACTCGCCATTGCTGCCAGGGCGGATTTGTTGATTGTACATCACGGACTGTTCTGGTCGCCAGCGCATCCGTGGACGGGAAAAAAATACGAGCTGCTCCGGCTGCTGGTGGAAAATAATCTGGCGGTTTACAGTTCGCATCTGCCGCTCGATGCGCATCCCCGGCTCGGCAACAACGCGCAACTCTGCGCCGCGCTCGGGTTGAAAAATCTACAGCCGTTTTTTGTCACCCACGGCCAGCCGATTGGTTTTCAATCGCGCGCCAGGATTTCCCGCGCGGAACTAGCCGCGAGGCTCGCGCGCGCGACCGGCGCGAAACCGCGAATCATTCCCGGCGGCCCGAAAATTTGCCGGCGCATCGGCGTCGTGACCGGCGGCGCGGGCGACGGTTTGAATCTGGCCGCGGCGGAGGGCGTGGACACGTTTGTCACCGGCGAAGGTCCGCACTGGACTTATGCGCTGGCGGAGGAACTGGGCATCAACGTTTTTTACGGGGGCCACTATGCGACGGAAACGTTCGGCGTGAAGGCGCTGGCGGCGGAACTCTCAAAAAAGTTCAAAGTGCCGTGGGGGTTTCTCGATCACCCGACCGGCCTTTGAGTTTTTATTTTGCGGCCTTGGAAAATTTTTTGTGGGCGGCGCAGCCGTCCAGAAAACCGCGCAAGTCGGAACCGAACGATTTTGCCAGTTCCGTTTTTCTCGTCAGCCGGTATTGGGCGCTTTTGATGACGAGCTGGAGCAAGCGGCCATAAAACATGAAAAACATCGGCAGGTCTTTTCTGAATTCACGCATCATGGCCGCGCCAGCAAAGCTGTAAACGTAGCGCGTTTTATAGACTTCATCCGCGCTGGTTTCGCGAAGGTTGCGAACGGCGGAGGAGGCTTCGGCATCCGACGTAAGGCGATGTTTGTGCCGCACGATCGCCGCGGGTTCGTAAATGATGGTGTGGCCGGATTTCAAGACCCGATAAAGCATTTCCAGGTCGTCGCAGCCTTTGAACGGCGCGCCGGCGCCAAAACGCACGTCGCAGCCGCCGGTTTTTTCAAAAAACTCGCGGCGGAATGAAAGGCTGCTGCCGTGGCCGATGCCGAAGGGGGCGGGTGCGCGGGATTTCATGTGCTTGGCAAAAACCTTGCCGATGTTCGCCATAAGAAATCCGATGCCGCCGCGAACATCTTCCGGCGTGAAAGAGCGTTTTTCGCCGCCCAAATCCTGTCCGGCAACTTCTTCAAACAGGTTGGAAGCGCCGCCGGTGTTGTGCTGGATGACCCGGCCGGTGCAGGCCCAGACGGCCGGGTCGGAATAATTTTTGATCTTCTGCGCCAGCCAGTCTTTTGCGGGAATGCAGTCATCGTCGGTGAAGGCGATGATTTCACCGGTGGCGGCGGCAATCCCCGTGTTTCGGGCGAGCGACAATCCCGGCCTCGGTTCGGAGAGGTATTTTGCCCCGAATTGAGCAGCAAGTTCCGCCGTCTTTTCCTTGTCCGCGCCGCTGCTGCTGTCAACGATCAGGATTTCAAAATCCCCGCCTTCCAGCCGGGAAAGCGCTTCAAGGGTTTCCGAGATGGAACTGGCGCGGTTGCGAGTACAGACGATGACGGAGGCGCGCATCGCTAATAGCCGTAAATCGCGAAGCGGAGAAGTTTCTGGAGCCGGCTGCCCAGCCACTTGTCATAAATGCGATAGCTCAAAGGTTCCCTGGGAATCTCCGGGGCCAGTTTGGGTTCGTTGGTGACAACGAGGTGGAAGCCGGGGCGGCAGGTGTCTTTCGGGCCGCGTAAAAATTGTGTGTTGAAGTAATCCACATACTCATCAACACAGCGCACGCCGAGGCCTTCAATTTTTTCAACCCACCAGGTCTTGGGCTTGACGGTTTGGTGAAGATTCACGCCTTTGTGGAAGTCGTCACACAAAGCAATGCTCATGATCCACAATCCGCCGGGCCGCAGATGTTTCTTAATATTTTCAACCACTCCGGCGATGTCGCGTTCGTGGATGTGTTCCATGACTTCCCAGGTGGTGATGACATCAAACTGGAGCCGTTGTTCACCCGCAGGAAATTCACCCAACACCTCAAAAGGCGCGGTAATGTCGGCGGTGAAGAGATGTTCCGGGATGGTGCGCCACTCGGCGCGCCGCAGTTTTTTGGAATAGTCACTGCCTTCGATGCCCACGGCCATGTTGCCCTCGTCAAGACAGCTCTTCACAAACCCGCCGCCCGAGCAGCCCAGATCCAGCACCCATAGCGAAGTATCTATGCCGAAGAGTTCGGAAAGTTTTTTATTAAAGCGCCGATGGGTGCTGTTGTCGCGCCGGGTGCCAAAAGGGACAAGGTGGTCGGGCGATTCACAGGCGATTTCGCGTGTGGCACGCACAATGAGGCGGCGAAGTTGCAGTGCGTTTTGCTCAATTTCGGGCATAGGTCAGTAAATCATCACCAACCCGGAATTGGCAGGGCATCATTGAATTCCCCACACCAAATCGCGGGTTTATGGCCACAGTTGATAACACGGATCCGGAACAGTGGCAAGGTTTGGCCGCGAGGAAACGCCTTGTATTAAATTGGTGGAAAATCCCGGTCTGAACTTCATCTCGCGGCCATTCCCGATGCCCGCTGGGGCATCAACAACACACGGCTCGATCTCGAACCGGAAACCGCCGTCAAATCATTCTTTACCGCCGGATGGGCACCACCCGTTTCCCCGCTGAGAAAAGATAACCGACCAGGCAAAGACCAACCACAATTGCTGTCAGCGTAACATAAAAGGGGCCGTTGGGCAGGCTGAATTTGAATTCCACCGTGTGCTGGCCGGGCGTCAGATAAACCCCGCGCATGATGAAATTGCAGCGCAACAGTTCCGCCGGCTTGCCATCCACCAGCACGCACCAGTGCGAATCGAACCGGTCATTGAGCAGCAGCACCGAGGGGGGGGTGGTTTTTGCATCGAACATGATATCCTTCGGCGCGTAACAGTATCCCGATTGTTTCCATAAACCATTTTCCTTCCCCTTGAACACGGGGTCATCCGGCACGTAACGTTTGAAATCAACCGTGCTGGAATTTTGATTGGCCGCGTTTGCCGCCGGCACGCCCGGCAACGGCGTCGAAACCAGGACCGTTTGCCACGGATCGAAATTTGTGCTCACCAGCATTTTGAGCGTGGCGTCGTCGTTGGTGCTGACCTGCCAGTTGGAATAAAGTTTGGCGCGCGGCAACGCGCCGGTGAATTCAATGAGCGCATAGTCGCCGGTGTCTTTGGGAACGGCGGCCAGTTCTTCGAGCCGCTGATGGAATTCATTGACTCCCGGTTTGAGCGCGATGGTAAAGCGTTGAACGATGCGAAACCGCTGCCAGCCCGGATCAAATTGTTCGTTAAATAAATCAAGCAAACCCGCCGGGCCGAGCAGGTAACGGGTGTTGGTCAATTCCCAAAGCCGCCCCACCCGGGGAAAGGTTTCCGGATCCAATGTCCACTGGCCGGAGCTGTCCTGCCTGATGCCGATTCGCAATGCGCCCTCAAATGCCTCCAGGTCCGCCGGCATACGCGGCATTTGAATTTTATCGAGCGACTGGATGTTGTAATACGGAAAGTGATGTTGCGCCCATTCGATCGAATAGAGCTCATCAAACAATTCAAATTGCGGCGGCGTTGACAACGGCCTGGGCAGCCCATAGGCAACCCGGTGTTCGTAGGGTTTGTTGCGCAGGAAATTAATAATCGGATTTGTCGAATTGGTCGGATTGGCTGAATCAATGTCGTACTTTTGTTTGTAATCCCAGTGAATGATGTAGGGCAGATTCGCCCGGCCCAAATCCACGACGAGCAGCGCGACGAGCAGAATGCCGCCTAATTTTGCGCGTCGCCCCGCAAAAACTCCCGCAATGATGAGCGTGCAAAGGCCAACCGCCAGCGCGAAGATTATGACAAACCAGCCGACCTGCCCGATGCTGAACGCGGCGATTTCTTTGGCCATGTCTTCGTCGGGAAACCCCACCTTTTGCAGGTAGCGGACAAGGCCCGGCTTTTCCATGCCGTAAATCAGCCACCCGAGCACGCTGCCGATGACCGCCAGGACAGAAACCAACGTCCAATTTCGATCTAAACCGCGCGCTTTCATCCACCAATTTTTGAGTTGCGCCGACGGGGAAGTGGAATTGGCCGCCGAAATTTCCAAATAACGCCGGCTCAAACCGTGTATGCCGCAAGCAAACAGAATGACCAGCGCCCACGAAAAAACCGCCAGAAACTTGCATGGATTCCGCATCGTCGAGACATACGGCAGCATGTAGAGCCATTTGTAGAAGGGCGCGAAGCGGCCAAAGGCCAGCAACAGCGACACAATCAGTATCACCGACAAAAACCAAATGAGCCGCCGTTGCGTTTCGGTGAATGCCAGATTCTGCCGCCGCAACGATTGCGCAATCGCCCACAACGCCACCAGCATCACCAGCACCCCGGCATAACCGCCGCCACCGGAGAATCGCATCATGCCGCCCGGCGGTGTGCCTTGCCCACCACTGTCGAAAAAACGGTCAATTTCCGGGCTGCGTCCAATACCGCCCCAATAATTGCCCCCTTTGTAGGCGTCTTGGGAAAAGTCCATCATGTCTTTCGGCGTATTCATCCGATAACCGAACAGGCCGGGGACAAACAGGCCGAGCGCTTCGATTTTGGGCACGCTCCATTGTGTGGCCCAGTCCCAGTGCTGCTCTTTGGTTTCCGTGTCCTGTCCGGTGCCGGCGATGCCGGTGATGGACGAGCCGATGAGCGTCACAACAGTTTGTGTGGCGATGAATCCTGCAAATACGGCGACAACGCCGACACGCGCCATACTGTGCGCTAGCCGATTTGCCAGTATGTAACGCGTGGCGATCGCCCAATTCCAAACGCAAGCGGGGATCACCAGCAAAAGAACCATCAATTTCCCGCGTAGATAGTAATTGGTTCCGTATCCAGTGAACAAAATAACAAATAACAACAGAACAAAACCCAAATTAACAACAATCCATACCACGATGCGTTCAACTCGTGTCCACTCCAACTCGCCGGCAAATGCTATATAAATCACGAAAGCCGCGACGAACAAACTGAAAATCGCGCCATTGTCTGCCCCTTCCATCACATTAAGGCCAACGGCCAAGCCGGCCAAAGCCAGCCGTGCCCAACGGGTCAGCGCCGGGGTTCCCGGCGAATTGGAAACAATCAACGCCAGAGCAAAGAAATCCATGCCGATGGCGATTTGTTGTGACGCCACGCCCCAACACGCGTTTGAAAAAAAGGCGGAAGTCAACGCCGCCGCCAGCGCGCCCAGCGTTGCGGCCAGTGCCGAGAGTTTTAATTGCCGGAAAAAAGTCCACGCCCCCAAACCGAGTATGAACAGCGCGGTGGGCGCGAGGAATTTGGCGAAGCCGACCGGCCCCAGCGTCCAACTGATGAGCGAGGTAAGGTCCAACGAAGACGAACCCGCGTTGTCGCCGATGTCGTTCAAATCCCGCCAGGTTCCAGTGAAAGCGGCGGGAAGTTGAATCCAGGTGGTGTTTTGTTGCCCCAGCGGCCCATCGTTTGAAAAATGGACGTAATTGGGTAGAAAACTTTTCCAGAAGAGCACGGCCAGAACGACCGCCAATAAAACCGGCGCGGAGAAAAATTCCCGGGGTTTGGGCGCGGCTTTTGGTTTGGTGACTTTCATAAAATTCGGTCGGCTAATAAACGGAACACACATTCTCGGTCGTGGCCGGTTGAGTGTCAAGACGGTGGACGGGTTCAAAAAAACTCGCCGCCAGCGGGCTTCGCGGCTAGATTCGCCGCATGAGTTCACAGGTTCTGGTCACCGGCGCGGCGGGCTTTATTGGTTCGCACGTTTGCAGGCATTTGCTCAAAGCGGGACACCAAGTGACTGGCTTGGACGATTTGAGCGGCGGCTTTCGCGATTACGTTCCCGAAGGCGTGAAATTTGTCAGGGGTTCGGTCACGGATGCCGCGCTCGTGCAAAAGCTCCATGCTGAACACAAGTTTGAACACGTCTTCCATCTGGCCGCCTACGCTGCCGAAGGCTTGAGTCATTTCATCAAGCATTTCAATTACACCAACAATCTGCTGGGCAGCGTCAACCTCATCAACGCCGCCGTGAATCACAACGTCAGGTGTTTCGTGTTCACCTCATCCATCGCGGTTTACGGCCGAAACCAGGTGCCCATGACCGAGGAGGCCGTGCCGCAGCCCGAAGACCCTTATGGCATCGCCAAATACGCGGTGGAACTTGATTTGAAAGAGGCGCACGAAATGTTCGGGCTGAATTACATCGTCTTTCGCCCCCACAATGTCTATGGCGAAAACCAAAATCTTGGCGATCGTTACCGCAACGTCATCGGCATTTTCATGAACCAAATCATGCAGGGACAACCGATGACGATTTTCGGCGACGGCGGGCAGACGCGCGCCTTCAGTTACATTGATGACGTGGCTCCCGTCATCGCCGCGAGCAGCGCGCGGCCGAACAGTTACAACCAGGTCTTCAACGTCGGCGCGGACAAACCTTATTCGGTGAACGAACTCGCCACCGTCGTTGCCCGGGCGATGGGCGCAAAATCGCAGATCAAACATCTCGACGCGCGCAACGAAGTCGTCCATGCCTATTCCGCGCACGAAAAAGTGCGGGAACATTTCGGCGACCTGATAAAAAATGTTCCGCTCGAAGAAGGCGTCCGGCGCATGGCCGCGTGGGCAAAAAAAGCGGGCGCCCGGCAGGGCAAACCGTTTGAAGGAATCGAAGTCCGCAAAAATCTTCCCCAATCCTGGGCGGCGCTCGAAAAGATTGATTGAATGGCGTATTGATTTGGACGACGCCGGGTGGCGGTTTGTAGAAATGCCGCCCTGACTCAACTTGCTTGCTTCGCCGTCACGACAACATAATTCTTTTTGCCTTTGCACAATAGCAGGTGCTTGCCAAAAAGCGGACAGTTTGAAGTTCCCGCGCGCTGGGAATTGGTTTTGCAACGCTAATAAATCAAACGCAGCGGTTGAACGCCAGTTTTAAGGCCGCACCAATTTGTTGAGATAAGCTTTCGAATGAGATTACAATATCTTCAATCCCTTCGTTCCTTCCGCTCTGCCACGCTTGCAATTTAATATGCATCATGGGCGTGAAAGTGATTGCGCTGTTCTGGTGTTTAATGCCGACAGAATTCATGTTTTTGAACAAGGTGGCGCGGGTCTTGTAACCGTATCGTTGCTGCAAATCAGCAGCCCACTTCTCATAGCGCTCTTTCCCAGTGCCGCGGCGCCCCCACATCAAAGCTTCCAACTCTAACAGAGTTATTCGCCTGCTGTAGGCCAGCGCGTCGAGCACCGCCAAACCAATTACTCCTTCGCTGGTATCAGGAGAGAATAAGTGTTGTTTTCCCTTTGGATCGGCCAACCCCTCTGACACCGTTTCTATGCAAATAAAGCGACTGGTGCTATGTGCCCTTGCTGTGGGATACCAAATTCTGGAGGTATCACTCATAGGTCATAGGTTTTGTCGGATGGCTACTTCGCCGTCACGACGACGTAATTCTTTTTGCCTTTGCGAAGCAGGAGGTGTTTGCCGAAAAGCAGATCGCTCGCCGTCACCGCGCGCTGGAAGTTTGATTCACGGACGTTATTCACGTTCACACCCCCGCCTTCGATGTCCTTTCGCGCGTGGCCTTTGGACTGGCACAATCCGGCGTGAACGAGCAGTTCAACCAGCGGCAGCCCGGCGCCGTCCAGTTTTGCCTTTTCAATTTCCTTCGTCGGCACTTCGCCGACAATTTCATTGAAGATGCTTTCGGCAATGCCTTTGAGTTCGCCGCCGAAAAGAATTTCGCTGGCGCGAATGGCTTCCGTGGTTGCGTTCGGGCCGTGAATCAAATCGGTCACCGCTTTGGCCAAGGCCCGGTGCGCTTCGCGTGGGCCGGGATTTTCCGCGTGCTTCTTCTCCAGCGCCTCAATTTCTTCTTTCGACAAAAACGTGAAGAATTTCAAATAACGGATGGCATCCCGGTCGTCGGTGTTGATCCAGAACTGGTAGAAGCGATAGACGTTCGTGCGTTTCGGGTCGAGCCAGATGGCCCCGGCCTCGGTCTTGCCGAATTTGGTGCCGTCGGCATTGGTGATGAGCGGCAGCGTAAGGCCATAAACCGTTTTGCCGAGTTTCTTGCGCGTGAGTTCAATGCCGGCGGTGATGTTGCCCCACTGGTCGCTGCCCCCGATTTGCAGCTCGCAATTCTGGTCCCGGCACAAAACTATGAAATCAAACGCCTGGAGCAGCATGTAGCTGAATTCGGTGTAGCTGATGCCCACCTCGCGGTCCTCCATGCGGGCACGGACGCTTTCCTTGGCCACCATTTGGTTGACGGAAAAATGCTTGCCGATGTCGCGCAGGAAATCGAGATACGAAACATCCTTTGTCCACGAAGCATTATCCACCAGTCGCGCGGGATTTTGTTTGGTTTCAAAATCGAGCAGCTTGGCGAGCTGCTCTTTCACGCTGGCGATGTTGTGGTCCAAAACCTCCTTCGTGAGCAACTGCCGCTCGGCGGTTTTGCCGCTCGGATCGCCAATCGAACCGGTCGCGCCGCCGGCAACGGCAATCGGATGATGGCCGAGCAACTGAAACCGGCGCAGCGCCAGTAGCGGAACGAGATTGCCCACATGCAAACTGTCGGCGGTCGGGTCAAAGCCGCAGTAAAGCGTGATGGGCGCGGCGAGCCGTTTGGCCAGTTCCGCCGCGTCGGTGCAATCGGCCACGAGGCCGCGCCATTTCAGTTCTTCCAGGATGCTCACGCGACCAAGGCTAATTCGCCAGCCGCCGATTGCCAATCGCCAATTAGCGGGCGCACCCTGATACAGCAACAAATCCGCGTATCGTTTCGACAGGAACGCCGGATTTATCCGGCAGGATGTTAAATGGTGCGGGCTCGCTGCCGCATGAATGCGGCGTTCCGCCGGAGTGCTTGGCTGCAACCCCAATTAGCCCGCATCCTCCGAATTCTCGAATTTGAGCCGGATTCGATTGCGAGGACGAGGACGAGGACGAAAGTGCCATCACGACGCACTTTGGGCTTTAGACTTTGGACTTGGGACTCTAGCCTTTCGCCCGATGTCGCAAATGCTCAAGTCGTCCGGCGCGATGGCCACCGCCACGCTCATCAGCCGCCTGCTCGGCATGGTGCGCGAGATGGTTTATGCGAATTTCATGGGGGACACCCGGGTGGCGGGCGCGTTCAAACTCGCGTTTCTCATCCCGAATTTGTTCCGCCGGCTGCTGGGCGAAGGCGCGCTGACGGCGGCGTTCGTCCCCATTTTCAAGGAAAAGGAGAAGACGCACGGCGAAATCGAGATGTGGCGCGCAGCCAACGCCGTGATTTCCGGCCTCGTCGTCGCGGCGGCGGCGATCATCGGCGTGGTCATGCTCGGCCTCTCGATTGTGCTGGCCGTTCATCAATTCAGCGAAAACACCGAACTCATGCTGCGGCTTTTGCGCGTGATGTTTCCCTACATGCTGCTCGTGTGCCTGGCGGCGGCGTTCATGGGCATGCTCAACGCGCGCGGACATTTTTTCATTCCGGCCATGGGCGCGGCAATGCTGAACGTCGTGATGATCGCGTCCGTGCTCTGGCTCGCGCCCAGGATGGGACACGAGTTGCGCGAACAAATTTTCGCGCTGGCCATCGGCGTGCTGGCGGCGGGCGTGGCGCAGGCGGCCTTTCAAATGCCGACGCTCTGGCACGACGGCTTCCGTTACCAGTGGGTTTCGCCGTGGCAAAATGAAACCGTCCGGCTCGTGGTGACGCGAATGATTCCCGGCGCCATCGGCGTAGCCGCCTTCCAAATCAACGTGCTGCTGACGCAGGCCATCGCCTTTTGCGTCAGCCCGCAAATCAACGCCTCGTTCGATTACGCCGTACGCCTGATGGAACTGCCGCAGGGCATGTTCGGCATTTCGCTGGCCACGTATCTGCTGACAACGCTTTCCGGGCTGGCGGCGGAAAAAAATTATTCCGAATTTCGCGGTACGCTCCGGCAGGGTATCGGCACGTTGCTGTTTGCAAATGTGATTGCCGCCATCCTGCTGGTCGTGCTGGCCGAACCGATCATCCGGCTGTTGTTTGAACGCGGCAAATTCACCGCGGATTCCACGGATCGCGCGACGCTGGCGCTGATGTGCCTGGCCCCGGGGCTGGTCGCGTTTTCAACCGTCAACATCGTGGCGCGGGCATTTTTTGCACTGGGCGACACCAAAACGCCAATGAAAATCAGCATCGCGTGCTTCGCGGTGAATCTGGTTTTGTCGGCCCTGCTGGTCGTGCCGTTGCGGCAGGGTGGACTTGGCATTGCAAACACCATCACCTCGGTTTGCAACGCCGGCCTGTTGTTTTATGCGCTGCGGAAAAAGCTGGGGAAACTGGAAATGGAATCGTTGCGCGCCACGTTTCTGCCGCTGGCTGTCGCCGGCATTCTGGCCGGGCTGGTGGCATGGTCGGGCTGGTGGTCCTGGGAAAATTTTCTCGGCCACAAGACCATCGCGTTGAAGATTGGCGCGGTGTTCGTGCCGGCGGGTTTGGCGGGCTTGATTTATGGCATCGTCGCGCTGGCGTTCAAAATTCCGGCGGCAAAGGAAATGGCCGAATTTGCATTGGCGCGATTTAAAAAATCACGGTAGGGACGGCTCGCCGAGCCGTCCGTCAGTGGGATGCGAATTGGCCCTGGTCGCTTCGGCGAAGCGACCCCACCTTAAACCGGCACAATGACCGTCCAGCAACTCTTGCCGAACTTTGATTTGAATTTTTCCACCAGCGATTCGGCGGTAGTTTTGTTTTCGGCGATGGCAAATGTGGTCGAGCCGCTGCCGGACATCAACGCAGCCGGCGCGCCATTCGCGCGGAGAAATTCCTGGAACAGCGCGAGCACCGGATATTTTTCCAGCGCCGGGGCTTCCAGTGAATTGTAAAATTCAGCACTCGCAACGCGTAAATCGCCGGTTTGAAGTTTTGAAATCAGTTTTTGCGCGCGGCCCGGCCGGCCGTTCAACGCCTCCGGAAAACGGGCGAGATTTTGATAAGCCCACGGCGTCGAAATGCCAAAGCCGGGATGAATCAACAGGAAAACCTTGCCGCGTAACGCGGGGAAAAAATCGAGCGGTTGGATTTTTTCGCCGCGACCGGTGGCAAGCGCGGGCTGATTTTGGAGGAAAAACGGCACGTCCGAGCCGAGCGACGCGGCCAGTTCGCCGAGCTTCGCGGCTGAAAGCGGCTGGCCGAAAAGTTCGTTCAACGCGAGCAGTGTCGTCGCAGCATTGCCGCTGCCACCGCCCAGACCGGCGGCCAGCGGAATTTTTTTCTCCAAATGAATGCGCACCCCGTCGCTGATTTTCGCGGCTTGCAAAAACCCGGTGGCGGCGCGATGAACCAGATTGCGCGCATCCACCGGCAGGGCTGCGGCGCTGCACGAGAGTTCGACTGCGCCGCCGCGGCGTTCAAACGTCAGCCGGTCGCAAAGGTTGACCGGCTGCATGACGGTTTCGAGTTCGTGAAATCCGTCCGGCCGTTTGCCGAGGATGTTCAGCAGCAGGTTGACTTTGCCGGGCGAATTTTTTTCGAGGCGCATGGGGGTTTCACGAAAACAAAACGCGCCAACGGAAAGCTGTTGGCGCGTTGATGAAAACAGGTTCGGTCACATTCAATCGTCGAATACGCGGAACCGGCTGCCAAACCCGAAGGTCGATACAACGTCGACGATGTTGACTTCGCCGTTGCTGAAACCGGTGTGGGTGTCCGTGTCTATGTAATAGTTTTTTATGCCGCATCCGAGTTTTGGTTCGTGTGTGGCGCAACCGGACACAAACAAGGCGGCAAGGGCGACTAGAGTGAGAAAGGGCATTGCTTTATGCATAAATTCTCGATTTGTCATTTTTACAAACACAGCTTACGCCGAATCCGCCGGATGTAAAGCGTGTTGTTTTACGATTCGCGCGCGGCGCGTTTTTTATCCCGCCGGTTCCAATACCACGCAATCCAGACGGTGATTTCGTAGAGGACCTGCAGCGGCACGAACATGACGATTTGCGTTATCGGTTCCGGAGTGGTCAGCACCGCGCCCAGGATCAGATTAATAACGATCACATAACGGCGCGCCTTGGAGAGCGTACGATAATCGAGAATGCCGATTTTCACGAGCGTCAGAATCACCACCGGCAGCTCAAAGCCCAGCCCCATGCCCAGCAGAAACTTGCAGACGAAACTGATGTAGTCCTCCGCCCGCCACTGAAAGGCGCCGAAACCGAGCCAGTGGGAATACATCTGCGCCGCGGCCAGCGCCAGCGGCATCAAGGCGAAGTAACAAAAGGCCACGCCGAGGAGAAACAATCCGCCGCCGAAAGCCAGTCCGCGATAAATGTATTTGCGCTCGCGCAGTTTCAGCGCCGGAAAGACGAACGTGGCGACGAAATAAAAAATGAACGGCGACGAGAGCACCGTGCCGCCGTAAATCGCCACCTGGAAGGCGACCACAAATCCGCCCGCCGGGCTGAGGTTGATCAGATCAATCTTCACCCGTTGGGCGTCGGCAATGGCAGCGGGATCGGAACTGGCGCGCCAGCCAAGCACCTGGTTCGTGCCGATGACCAGCGGTTCGACTTGAACGGATACAAAGCGGTTCGTGCCGAAGTTCAGTGATTTTTGTTGTTCGGCGGTGAGTTGAAACGCGCCGAGACGGTTCGTGCCGAAGCTGACGGCGACGATTTGATTGGTGCCGGGATAACTGATTTTGGCGCGCGTCAACGGCCATTTGATGATCTGAACGACGTAATTGCCCGCGAGCAGGCAGAGCAATACCGCCACGCCCAGCGCCACCAGGCTCTTGATGAGCACCCAGCGAAGATCTTCGAGGTGTTCAAGAAAGGTCTTGACTGGGCCGCCTTCGGCCTCGTCGGGGTGCTCCGATTCGTGGTCGCCGGCCATGCCAGAATGTTCCGCTCAGGCTTTGGGCGGGTTGGAGGATTGGGAAACCGGCAGGTCGGCCCGCGATGGTGCGGGCGCAACGGGTTTGGCCGCCGGCGGGGTGTCGGTCGTCGTGTTCTGGATTTCGTCCGTCACTTCACGCGATGCTTTCTTGAATTCCTTGATGCCCTGGCCCAAGCCGCGGGCAAATTCAGGGATTTTCTTGGAGCCGAACAAAATCAAAACGGCCACCAGGATGATGATCAGTTCCGTGCCGCCAATCGCCCATGCGAACAAGGTATTCATAAATTTTATCGAGCCTTGCCAAGCCTACGCCTGCCTTGGCCAATAGTAAAGCCGCAAATAACAAAGTCTGGTGTCTCAGCCGTTTATGCGCCGGGGACAGCGCACACTCCAAAAAAAGGGCCGCAGCAAATGCGGCCCCTGAACAGCTTCAAATGTTTCCTACCCAAATCAGGATCCGCTCTTGGGATGGAGCAGAACGAATTCGCCGCGGCGGTTTTTCGACCAGGCGGACTCGTCATGGCCCGGGTCAGCCGGCTTGTCCTTGCCGTAGCTGATGGTGCGGATGCGCGAGGGGTCCACGCCGATCTTGGCCAGCGCCTGACGCAACGCCAGTGCGCGGCGTTCGCCGAGCGAACGGTTGTATTCTTCCGTGCCACGCTCGTCGCAATGACCTTCGATGAGCAGCTTGGTGCTGGCATCCCGACCCAAGGCGTCGGCCACGGACTGAACATTCGCCTTCTCGCTCTTCTTCACAACGGCGCTGTCGTAGGCAAAATGCACCGTGTAGGAGGCCAGCGCAGCGCGGTCGGCGCCCATGCCTTCAAAATCTTCCAAGTTTGCCGTTGAACCGCCGCCGATTTGCCCACCCTGAGCCATGGTGCCGCCAGGACCCAGTTCCCCCACCTGACCGGAAGGCGATCCGGGTATCTGTGTGACTTTGACGGGCCGATGATTTCTACAGCCGGTGTCCGCCAGTGTGATGGTCAGCGCGAAGGCCAACAGGTAAGTCAGTTTCATCATTTTCATATTTTTTCCTTTTTCCTTCAGTTAAAAGTTCATTAAAAAAGTTTAAGTTATCTCGCCCAAGCCGGTTGAGAATCGCTGCTTGAAATCCGGGCAACATCCTTGACTTGTTTCGTGAACACGTCAAGCACAGATAACGTGTAGCGACCGACCGACCGCCGCGTGAAAATCAGCGTCCGCGAATTCGGCGACCACGATGGGTCTTCGCCCGCCACGAGCACCGTGGGCGCGCCGCCGCTGGCGGGCACGACGCAAATGTCAAACTCGGCCGTCTGCGACGTGAATGCGATCCACTTGCCATCGGGCGACCAGTCGGGTTCGGTCGGGTTCGGCGCGCCGGGAGTTGGAATCGGCTGCATCGCCCCGCCGCCCGCCGGCACTTTCGCCAGCACGCGCCGTTCGGCGATTTTCGTCGCGAAACAAATCCATTGTCCGTCCGGCGACCAGCATGGCGACGAATCCTCGCTGCTCGTCGTCAATCGTTTCAAATCCGTGCCGTCAGCATTGCAGACCCAAACATTCGGACTGCCGCTCCGGCTCAAAATCATCGCCACCTTCGAGCCGTCCGGCGAAACCGCCGCGCTGGTGTTCAAACCGGAATAGCCCGCGATGACACGGCGCTGGCCGGTGCCGAGGTTGTGATAAAAAATGTCCGGGTTGCCGCGTTTATACGATGTGTAATAAACCGCCAGCCGGCCCGGCACCCAGGCCGGCGCGGCAACGATGGTATCGTCGTGCGTGATGGATTGCGCATTGTGGCCGTCAAAATCGGCCACGTAAATTTCGCCGTTGCCCGTGCTGGTGGATTGGGCCTTGAAGGCGATTTGGGTCTGCGCGATGCCCTTCTTGTGCGTGATGGCCTGCACGATGTCGTCGGCGAACGTGTGCGCCTGCCGCCGCAACGATGCGCCGGTGTAACTGTGCGAAAGAATCGTGCTTTTGGCGATGCGATCCACAACGCGCCCCTGCACGCTGCCCGCGGCAGTGCCGCTGATTTGATACTGCGCGGCATCGGGCGCGACAAAAGAAAAGCCCTGGACGTAAAGGTCGAATTTCAAAACGTCAGCGACTTCGCCGCTGAACCCATCAAGCGAAACGGGTATCGGCTTGGTCGAACCCAAAACGGTAAGCTCCGGCCGAATGGTTATTTCGTTCTGGCCGGGTGCGCCGGTGGCGGCAAAAAGAAAAATTGCGAGGCAAATTTTCAGCAGGGGAGAGTAATGTTTTTTCATCCGAGTAATCGTTTGACCTGGGGGTTAAAGTTAATGGTGTAAGTCCGTTCTTTTTCCGTCGCACCTTCCGGGAACGGCGCAATGAATTTGACGCGTTCCAAGGTGCGCTGGACCGAGGCGTCCAGCCCGGCATCGCCTGATGGGGTGATGATCCGCGCGGAAATAACTGTGCCATCGTTGGCAATGGTAACGCTTACTTTCGTGTTCGCGTTGTCGGCGACATCATTGGGCAAGATCCATGCCTGCTCGTAAACACTCTTCACCACGGTGGCATAATTCGCATAGGCCACGCTGCTGTTGCCAGGCATGTCCACCGTCGTGGCCGAGGCCAAATTGCTTTTCAGATTCCGAAGCGCGCTTCGGATCGCCCGGGCCTGCCGCTGCTGTGAATTGTCGGACATCGGAGCCTCTTTCGGCGCGGTGCGCGTCATGAGCTGCGTGCTGATTTGAATTTTGCGTGGCTCGGTTTTGGCTGTTTTAACTGGTTCCAAATTGTCGGGCGACAGTTTGTCCGGGGGTTTGACCGGCTCGGCTTTTACAATTTTCTCCGGCGTCGGCGGGGGCGGCGTGACCACGGGCACGGGTGGGAGTGGTTGCGGCGGAGCAGCTGGCGCGGGTGGCGGGGGCTGGGCATTGGCCACGCCGCTGTTGAACGCCGCGTCAATCAAATGGGCCGGAATCACATCGAGCACCTGCAAGTCGTCCGCCTTCGGCCTCGAATAAAAAAACGCCGGGCCAACGAATAAAATCACGAGCAGCAGCAGGTGAACGCCCGCGGTCGCCATGACGCATTTTTTTTGCAAACGGTTCATCGGGTCGGTTCGGTGCGCAGAGAATAACGCGTGATGCCGCTGCGCTGGCAGCCATCAATCAACGTCGCAACGTTTTTGTAAGGCCCGTCCTGATCGGCGCGAATATAAACGATGAGGTTCGGGTTCGAGCGGAATTCGCCAGCGAGCTGCGAAATCAACTGCGGCAGTTGCATCGCTTTTCGATCAAGCTTGTAATAGCCGGTGTTGGAGATTTCGACGGTGTGGATGTTGGACTTGTTCAACGTCTTGTCCGGCTGACCGCCGCGCGGCAGTTTCAAATTGATGCTCTGTTCCAGCAGCGGCGTGGTGATGACGAAGATGATGAGCAGCACGAACGCGAGGTCGAGCAGCGGCGTGATGTTGATTTCACTCAATGTCACGAGGTAACTGCGTTGGGAAAACCTGCGCATGGCTGTAAAAATTATTCGTCCGCCAAAAATTCCGTTTCCATTTTGGAAACGAGTTCCTGCGCGAAATTATCCAGGCCGACCGTGAACACGCGCAGATTATGCACAAGCCAATTGTAACCGAACATCGAGGGAATTGCCACCAGCAGTCCGGCGACCGTCGTGATGAGCGCCGCCGAGACGCCGGGCGCCATCGCCGCCATCGTCGCCGCGCCTTGCTGCGCGATGCCGGCAAACGTGCTCATCACGCCCCAAACCGTGCCGAGCAAACCCATGAACGGCGCGCCGCTGACCGCAATCGCGAGCAGGATCAAACCGGATTCCAGTTTCAAGGATTCCTGCGCCACGATGTTTTCGAGCGCCCGTTTGACATGCTCCATGTTTTTGAGCGTGACCTGCTGTTTGCTGCGTTCGCCGCCCGGCCCGCGCAGCCGCGCGTCGAGCTGCACGCAGCCGGCCTGATAAACCTCATAAAGCGGACAGCCTTCGACGTGCAATTTGCGGTCAAAAAGTTCGAGCACGGATTTTTGCGCGCGGAATTCCTCGTTGAAATAATGGTTCAACCGGCGGGCGCGCCGGACCTGGATGGCCTTGGAGACCATTACCGACCACGCGAGGATGGAAAATAGAATGAGACAGACAATGATCGCCTTGGCTTCCGGCGTTGCCTGTGTCCAAATGTAAACGAGTTCCGCTTGATTGGAAGCGGCTCCCACGACAGCAAACGATAATCCGCTCATAAAACGACTTTACTTGGTCGTGAGGAACCGATGTAGCGTCCAAGCGGCAGGGGGTCGAGCAATTTCCTGCCTGGAGAATTTCTACCCTGCGCCCGGAAAAAAGCAATGTCTTTTTTGCTGAAAAATAAATTTTGCCTCCGCGCTTGCTCCCCGGGCAAAATCGCATACAAAGAACCCGATGTCTCGTCCGCGGCTCATTGGCCTGTTGCTCGCCCTTATCACGCTGCTGGCTTATTTGCCGGCGGCGCGCGACGGTTTTGTGAGTTACGACGATCAGGATTATGTCACGGAAAATTCCTTCGTACAAAAAGGCCTGACGTGGACGGGAATCAAATGGGCCATCACCACCGGCCACGCGAGCAACTGGCATCCGCTCACATGGTTATCGTTTATGACCGATTTCACCCTTTCGCAAAAAATCGATTTCTGGCTTTCCTTCTTCGGTTACGAGACATCCAACCTTAATGCCAGCGTGTGTCATTCCACCAACGTGCTGTTTCACACGGCGAACGTGGTGTTGCTGTTCCTGTTGATGTTGCGATTGACGGGCGGATTGTGGCCCAGTGCGTTTGTGGCCGCGCTGTTCGCCTGGCATCCGCTCCACGTGGAATCCGTTGCCTGGATTTCCGAACGCAAGGATGTGTTGAGCATGTTTTTCGCGCTGCTGACGCTGCTGGCCTACACGCGATATGCGTTAAAAAAGTCGAGGGTCGAGCGTCGAGCGTCGAGGGCAGATACGTTTGTTCCGGCTCTCGACTCTCGACTCTGGACTTTCGACTACACCCTGGCCTTGTTTTTCTTTGCGCTCGGCCTCATGTCCAAACCGATGCTGGTCACCCTCCCGTTTGTGATGTTGTTGCTCGATTACTGGCCGCTGCAACGGCTTTCAACCCTCAATCCTCAACTTTCAACCTGCCAGCGCCTGGCTTGGGAGAAATGGCCGTTCTTCCTGCTCGCGACCGTTTCCTGCGTCGTCACTTTTCTGGTCCAGTCTCAACGAAGCGGCGACGCGGTCGCCTCCCTCGAACTCGTTCCGCTGTATTATCGGTTTTGTAACGCATCGGTATCTTACGGGCTTTATTTGCTGAAAATGGTCTGGCCGGTGGGGCTCGCGGTTTTTTATCCGCTGCCGGACCATTTGACCTGGCTATTGATGGCCGCGACGGCATCGGCAGTCGTGCTGGTCATCATTTCAATTTTTGTCTGGCGGGCCGGACGGGTGCATGCGTATTTACCCGTTGGCTGGCTGTGGTTTTTGGGAACGCTCGTGCCCGTCATCGGGTTGGTGCAGGTGGGCAGCGCGGCATTGGCCGATCGTTACACTTACATTCCATCAATCGGCGTGTTCATCGCCGTCACCTTCGGCATTTGCGGCCTGGCGGATCGTTTTCAATTCCCCAAAAAGGCAATCGCAACTGCAGCCGTTTTGATCCTCGCGACCTGTTTGATTCTTACCGAAAACCAGCTGCGTTACTGGCGCGACAGCGAAACGCTCTTTACGCATGCGCTCGCGGTGACAAAAAACAATCATGTCGCGCACGTCGACCTGGGCGTCGCGCTTGAAGAAAAAGGCGAATTAAACGAGGCGCTCGCCGAATACCGCGCCGCCGAACAACTGGCGCCGGAACTCTTTCACATTCACTATAATCTCGGCAATCTGCTCGACAATTTGGGCCACCCCAATGAAGCGCTCATCGAATATCGCTGGGCCGTGCTTTTGAAGCCCAGCCTGCCCACTTTGCATAACGGCGCCGGCATGGTTCTGGCCGAACTCGGACGCTTCGACGAAGCCCTGAGCCAGTTCAATGAAGCCGCGCGGCTCGATCCCACTTATCCGTGGGCGCACCTCGAAATCGGCAAACTGCGTCTCAAACAAGGCCGCGATGCCGGGGCGATTGATGAGTTTCGTGAAGCGCTGCGGATTGACCCAAACAATTTTCAAATTCTCGCCTACACCGCCCACGTGCTGGCCGCCGACGAAAATCCTCAAATCCGCGACGGCCGGACCGCGCTCGTGCTCGCCGTCAAGGCCAAAGTCCTGACCGACGGCGCGCAACCGTACGTGCTCGACGCGCTCGGCATGGCCTGCGCCGAGACCGGCGATTTCACCAACGCGCTGGAAGTGACGCAAAGGGCGCTTGACCTCGCCACCACCGCCCAAATGAAAAAACTCGAGCCTTTGCAACAACGATTGGAGCTTTATAAAAACCACCAGCCGTGGCGCGAATCGTTCCAGGCCACCAACCCGGCGTTGGAAACATTTCCTCAAATTGGACCGCGCTGATTGAGCGGACGTTTCCCATCCGGAACCGGTTTCCATTTCCGTTCTTGCCGCGCGGGAAAAATCGTTTATTAAGAAACCCGATGTTTCGTCCGCGTTTCATGGGTCTGTTGCTTGCGCTCATCACGCTGTTGGTCTATCTGCCGGCGGTGCGCGACGGTTTTGTCAATTACGACGATCGGGATTACATCACGGAAAATTCCGTCGTGCAAAAAGGGCTGACCTGGACGGGCATCAAATGGGCCTTCACGACCGTCTTCACCAACGGCCACGCCAGCTATTGGCATCCTCTGACGTGGCTCTCGCACATGGTGGACTGCGAACTCTTCGCCCTCAACCCCGGGGCGCACCATCTCGTCAACGTCCTGTTTCACACGGCGAATGTGGTTTTGCTTTTCCTCCTGCTGCTCCGGCTCACGGGTGAATTGTGGCCGGCCGCGTTCATCGCCGCGTTGTTTGCGTGGCATCCGTTGCACGTGGAATCCGTCGCCTGGATTGCCGAGCGCAAGGACGTGTTGAGCACATTCTTCGCGCTGCTGACGCTGCTGGCCTACACGCGATATGCGTTAAAAAAGTCGAGGGTCGAGCGTCGAGCGTCGAGGGCAGATACGTTTGTTCCGGCTCTCGACTCTCGACTCTGGACTTTCAACTACACCCTGGCCCTGTTTTTCTTTGCGCTCGGCCTCATGGCCAAACCGATGCTGGTGACCCTCCCGTTTGTGATGCTGCTGCTGGATTACTGGCCGTTGCAGCGGATGACCAGTGACCCGTGGCCGGTGTCGAAGGTCCTCCGCTTGGCGCTGGAAAAATGGCCGTTCTTCCTGCTCGCCGCGGGTTCGTGCGTGGTGACTTTTGTCGCGCACATCGAGGCGGTCATAACCCTCCAAGAATACCCCCTAAATCTGCGGCTTGCTAACGCGCTGATTTCTTATGAGCAGTATCTGGCCAAAATGATCTGGCCCTGGCCCCTGGCCGTCTTCTACCCGTTACCCAATCATTTGTCATGGATACGGCCCATGGTGCCAACGGCGGCGGCCGTGCTGGGCATCCTTTCCTGGCTCATCTGGCGGACGCGCCGGCAATGTCCTTACCTGCTAGTCGGCTGGCTCTGGTTTTTGGTCACCCTGGTGCCAGTCATCGGGTTGGTGCAGGTCGGCGGCGCGGCGATGGCGGATCGTTTCACTTATTTTCCCCTCATCGGCATCTTCATCGCCATCACATTCGGCATTTGCGGCCTGGCGGATCGTTTTCAATTCCCCCAAAAGGTAATCGCAACCGCAGCCGTTTTGATCCTCGCGATCTGTTTGATTCTTACCGAAAACCAGTTGCGTTACTGGCACGACAGCGAAACGCTCTTTGCTCATGCGCTCGCGGTTACAAAAAACAATCATGTCGCGCACACCAACCTGGGCGTCACGCTGGAACAGAAAGGCGAATTAAACGAGGCGCTCGCCGAATACCGCGCCGCCGAACAACTGGCCCCGGAACTTTATGAGATTCACAACAATCTCGGCAATCTGCTCAACAATTTGGGCCATCCCAATGAAGCGCTCGTCGAATATCGCTGGGCCGTGCTTTTAAAGCCCAGCCTGCCCTATTTGCATAACAGCGCTGGCATGGTTCTGGCCGAACTCGGACGTTTTGACGAAGCCATGACCCAATTCAAAGAAGCCGCACGGCTCGATCCCACTTATCCGTGGGCGCACCTCGAAATCGGCAAGCTGCGTCTCAAACAAGGCCGCGATGCCGAGGCGATTGATGAGTTTCGTGAAGCGCTGCGGATTGACCCAGACAATTTTCAAATTCTCGCCTACACCGCCCACGTGCTGGCCGCCGACGAAAATCCTCAAATTCGCGACGGCCGGACCGCGCTCGTGCTCGCCATCAAGGCCAAACTTCTGACCGGCGAAACGCAACCATACGTGCTCGACGCGTTGGGCATGGCCTGCGCCGAGACCGGCGATTTCACCAACGCGCTGGAAGTGACGCAAAGGGCGCTTGACCTCGCCATCGCCGCCCAAATGAAAAAACTCGAGCCTTTGCAACAACGATTGGAGCTTTATAAAAACCACCAGCCGTGGCGCGAATCGTTCCTGGCCACCAACCCGCCGCCAAAGAAAATTCTGAAAAACTGAGTCACGCTTTCGTCAACGCACAGAGTATTCGCCGCACCCGCGAATCTTTCAAAGCCTTTCCCGTGGCCGGTCGCCGGCCCAGCCACGGCAATTCAAAAATCCTTTTTGCGTCGAAAAATTCCGCGAGCAAGCCGACATTTGTGTTTGTTGCAGCGTCCGGCTTTGCCGGCGACATTAACACGACGCGCGCCCGGCAAGACGCGCTTCGCGGCAACGCGGCAAGTGTCAGCAAAACTTGATTCACCGCACCGAGCCGGTTTGGGCAAACAACCATTGGCGTCGCATGCAGGGCCGCAATCAAATCGCGTGAGTCAAAATTCCCACCGAGCGGACTCAACAGGCCGCCGGCGCCTTCAACCAACACCACATCAAAACGTTTTTGCATCGCGCGGACATGCGCAAGCACGTCCGCGAGCCTGACCTGCCTGTGTTCGCGGCGGGCGGCGAGCAAAGACGCAATCGGCGCGCGAAAATGCCACGGATTGATTTCGTCGGACGCGAGCGCGGCGTTCATGGCGGCGCGCAACGCGCGGGCGTCGTCGCGTCCGCCGGAACAAATCGGTTTGAGGGCCGCCGCGTTGATGCCGCGTTCCCGCAAGTGCCGCGCCAGCAGCGCGGTCAGCACGGTTTTGCCGACGCCGGTGTCCGTGCCGGTGATGAAGAATGTCGTTTGCTTCATTCCGGCAACATAAAAGCGGAAACGGTGTGGGCAAGCCATCAAAACCATTGACGAAATCCGCGTGGTTCACTTATCCTGTGCGGCTCGCTGACCAGCGGGAATTATTGTGAACATCACCGTCGAAAATTTGGCCCCGTGCAAAAAATTGCTGCGGGTGGAAGTGGACGCGAAGGCCGTGGACGAAGCCTTCGACGCCGTCACGAAGGACTTTCAGAAACAGGCGTCGCTGCCCGGCTTTCGTCCCGGCAAGGCGCCCCGGGCCATGGTGCTCAAAAAATACGAGCCGGACATCAAGACTGAGGTCAAACGCAAGCTCATCGGCGACTCGTACCGCAAGGCGCTGGACGAGAAAAAAATCGCCGTGATCGGCTATCCGGACATCGAGGAAATCCAGTTTGGCCGCGGCCAGGCGCTGCAATTCGCCGCCACCATCGAGACCGCACCGGAATTTCAACTGCCCGAATACAAAGGCCTGCCGGCCAAACGCGAGGCGAAATCGGTCACCGCGGCGGACGTGGATCGCGCCATCGAATTGCTCGCCAAGCAGCACGTGAAATTTGAGACGGTCGCGCGCGAGTTGCGCCTGGGCGACGTGGCGGTGGTGAATTATACCGGCACGTGCGACGGCAAGCCCATCACCGATACCGCGCCCACAGCAAAAGGCTTGACCGAGCAGAAAAATTTCTGGGTGGACACCGCGTCGGACTCGTTCATTCCTGGTTTTGCCGATCAGATCGTCGGCGCCAAGGCGGGCGACAAGCGCACGGTGAACGTGGATTTTCCCGCCGATTTCGTGACCAAGCAACTTGCGGGCAAAAAGGGCGTTTACGAAGTTGAGGTCGTCGAGGTGAAGGAAAAAGCCCTGCCGCCGATTGACGACGCGTTCGCCGAAAAATACGACGCAGAAAACCTGCCGAAGCTCCGCGAAGGCGTGCAACGGGACTTGGAGAATGAATTGAAGTATTCACAGGCCAAGGCGGTTCGCGGCCAGATCATCCACGCGCTGCTCACCGCCACGAATTTTGACCTGCCGGAAACCGCCGTCGCGCATGAAACGCGCAACGTGGTTTATGACATCGTGCGCGAGAACAGCCAGCGCGGTGTGGCGCGCGATTTGATTGAGAAACAGAAGGACGAAATCTATTCCGCCGCAGCACAGAGCGCGAAGGACCGCGTGAAATTGTCGTTTCTGATCCAGCGCATCGCCGAGAAGGAAGGCATCCAGGTATCACAGGACGAGGTTTTGAAACGGGCGCAGTCGCTGGCGATGGCGTATCAGATTCCACTGGAGAAATTCCTCAAGGACCTGCAGAAGCGCAACGGCGTGGTGGAATTGTACGACCAAATCGCGCACGAAAAAGTGCTCGCGTTCCTCGAACAAAACGCCAAAATCGAGGAAGTCCCTGCGGCCATGGGGAAAGCCGGGGGAACCGGCGTCCGGCCGCAAACTTGATTGCGGCGCGTGACTTTTATTGGCCGGCGCGGTCAAATTAACCAAACCGTTGCCTTCGGGCGCGCTGATGCGTCTTGAATTTAACGAATTTCGGCGAAAGCCGCAAAATTGCAGTACCATGAAAAGTTTCAGCGTTCTTTTGGCTTTCATTCTCACGGCTTTTTCGGCCGTGGCACAGACGGACACAAACGCGGTCGCCATGCCGGTCGAGACCAACGCGCCGGCCCTCCAACCGGATCCCAATACGGTCGCCGTCCAAACAAACGCAAACGCGGTCGCCGCGCAAACGGGCACGAACATGGCCACCATGCTGGTCGAGCCCAACGCGCCGGCCCCTGCCTCAGGCACCAATGCCGCCGTCGTGCCAGCGGGTATGAGCGCATTGGACCCTGTTGGGAGGCCTGTCGGCCTGCACGGCACCAATGCCGCCGCCGTGCCGGTGGGCATGAATGCAGCAATGCGCGCAATGTCATTGGAGGACTGCCTTCAGGAAGCCTTGCAGCACAACTTCGATATCCAAGTCGAGCGCACCGCACCCCAGATTTCGCTCTACAATTTGCGTGGGAGTTATGGTGGTTACGACCCGACCTTCAACCTTTCCGGCGAGCACGACTACACGTTGACCGGAAACAGTGTTTCGAATGGGATCCCCATTCCCGCCAATAGGTCGGAAAATAATTTTTTTAATTCCGACATCGGCGGCTTGCTGCCCTGGGGATTGACCTATGACTTCAAAGGAACCATTGAAAAACCTTATGGAACGACCTTTTCAGGTTCAGGAACCAATGTCACCTCCACCCCTTACAAGTATTCGGACGGTTCAATCGAAGTTGACCTGACGCAGCCGCTGCTGAAAAATTTCTGGATTGATAGCACGCGCCTGACCATCCGCCTCGCCAAAAACCAGCTCAAGTCCTCCGAGCAGGGATTGCGCCTGCAGTTCATCACGTCCGTCACCGCGGTCGAAAACGCCTATTACGAGCTCATCTACGCGCAGGAAAACGTGAAGGTGCAGCAGGAGGCGCTCGCCCTCGCCCAGACACAACTGGATCAGGACCAGCAGCGCGTGCAAATCGGCACCCTGGCACAGTTGGATGTGCAGCAGGACGAGGCGCAGGTGGCAACGAGCAAGGCAAATTTGATCGCCGCGCAATACATGCTGGTCACGGACCAAAATTTCCTGAAGAACCTGCTCACCGACGAGTATTCACGCTGGCATGACAAGGGCATTCAACCCACGGCGACGATTACCAACGCGCCGCTACAGTTGTTCGATGTGCAGGACAGTTGGAGCAAAGGCATGACCATGCGGCCCGACCTTTTGCAAGCCCGGTTGAGCGTGGAAGCACAGGGCATCACGTTAAAATTCGACCGCAACCAGCTTTTTCCCGAACTCGATTTGAAAGGCACCTACGGTTACGGTGGCGGGGGACAACAATACAGCGACACCTTTGGGCAGATCAATGCTGGCAGCCAGCCTTTCTACAAGTACGGCGCACAACTTTCCCTGCCGCTCAGCAACATCAAAGCGCGCAACACCGTAAAATCCGACAAGATGACCCTGCAGCAACTCCTGCTGAAGCTGAAACAGCTTGAACAGAACGTCATGGTGGGGATTGACAACGCGGTGAAACAGGCGGAGTCGGCCTACGAAAGCGTAAACGCCACACGGCAGGCGCGCATTTATGCCGAGGCCGCGCTCGACGCCGAGCAGAAAAAATATGCCGTCGGCAAAAGCACCACCTTCACCGTGCTGCAACTCCAAAACACGCTCACCGCCGATCGCGCGCAGGAAATCCGCTCGCTGGCCAATTATTACGAAGCGCTCGTCAACCTCGCGCAACAGGAAGGCAGCACGCTGGAACGCAACCACATCAACATCGAAGTGAAGTAATCCGAGGGGAGAGTTGGCCTTTTGCCGACCCAAAATCCAGGGGCGGTGACACGCCGTCCCTCCCGGGAATTCACCAAAAATGCCAGGCCCCGCGCCAGATGATCCATAAACCGAGCAGAAAATTTGTGATCGCGTGGGCGGTCATCGCATCGCCGAGCCGATGCTTGCGAATCACCAGCCATTGATAAGCCGCGCCGCACAAAATGCCCGCCAGCCACTCGTTGTGGGAGAAACCAAACACGGCGGCAGTGGCGAGAAACGGCCACGGCAAAAATTGGTTGAGCGGCACAGACAGGAAATTTGGCCGGGCGATGTAGCGATACAAAAACGAGCGGTAAAAAACCTCCTCCAGCGGCGGCACGACGAGCGTCGAGCCGGCCACCCGCATTACAATCATCAGCCACGCAAGCGCCGAACCATCACCAAATTGTTCATTTGGGTTCCAGGTTTTTAGAGGAGCGCCCAAAGGATGGGTAAAACCGAACTTTGCCCAAAGTGAGTTTTGCGTCGTCCATTCCCCGGTGATGCCGACCCAGGCGGCAAATACCGCCACCCCCACCACGACCGCTTCCCAGCTCACCGCCCAGCGCATTTCGGAAACGAACGGGCGCATTTCCCAGATCAGCCATGCACCGACCAGGGTTTTGGCGAGATAAAACCAGTAAGCCGAGGCGGCGCCGAACTGCCCCTGGCAAAACGTCAGCGCGAGAAAAATGACAAATGGCGCGACGCGGACGAACGGCGGGGACGCGGCGAATGGTTTGCGCAGGAACATTGGGTCATCTGCCAGGGAACAGCCTTTGCCGGAAACCGGCCGCGCCCGCCAGCGCCAAGGTGTTCGTTGAAATTTCCTTCACGCGTTCAAGCGCATCGCGGGCCAGGTTCACAGGTGGATTTTCCCTTCGAGTTCGCGGATGGCGCGGCCCACCATGCGGAAATTGATCAGGTTGCTTTTCTCGATAAAACCGGCCAGCAACGCCTTGTCGCAGACGGCGTTGACCAGCCGGGGAATGCCGTGGCTGTAGTGGAAAATGCGCCAGAGTGCCGGGCGGGTAAACTGGGGCTTGCCCTTCGCGCCAGCCTGGGTGAGCCGGTGCTGAATGTATTGGGCAACTTCGTCGCGCGTCAACGGCCCGAGATGATAGCGCACCGTGATGCGCTGGCGAAGCTGGCTCAGGCGCGGGCTGTTGAGCCGGTCACGCAACTCCGGCTGGCCGAGCAAAACGATTTGCAGCAGCTTGCGATTCTCCATTTCGAGGTTCGACAAAAGCCGCATCTGTTCGAGCAATTCCTCGGAGAGATTTTGTGCTTCGTCAATGATCAGCACCGCGTCGCCGCATTGCTCGACCTGCTGGACCAGAAATTTGTTGATGGCCGCGACCGTGCCGTGCCGGTCCATGTCTTTGACCTCCAGGCCAAATTCCGTGGCAATGGCCCGCATCAATTCATTCGCGTTCAGCACGGGGTTGACGATCAGGGCGGTGGCAAAATGGCCGTCCAGTTGTCGCAACATCGCGCGGCAGACCGTGGTCTTGCCCGCGCCGACTTCGCCGGTGAGCTGCACGTAACCCTTCCGCTCGCGAATACCGTAGAGCAGATGATTGAGCGCCTCGCGATGCTTGTCGGTCAGAAAAAGGAATCGCGGGTTCGGCGTAATGTCGAACGGCGGCAGCGTCAATCCATAGTATTCGAGATACACAACCAGCTTTTAACAAAAATCCGGCGCGTGGCAAAGAAAAGGTTTTGGGGCGGTTTTGGTTCTTGGCACCGGTTTGTCCGGGCCACCGGCTCAACGTCACACCAAAATCTTGCGGACGACGTTGACCAAAGCCTCCGCTTCCGCCGCCGTGCCAATCGTAATTCGCAAATAATTCTTCACCTCCGGCCGGTCAAACCAGCGCACGAGGGCTTTTTGGACGCGCAAGCTTTGCAGCCACGCCTGCGCCGAAAATCGCGCTGGCCGGACGAGAATGAAATTCGTCCGGCTTGGCAAAACCCGGAAACCGAGCTTCGTCAACTCGCGACTCAACCATTCGCGCGTGGTGATGATTTTTTTGAAATTCGCCCGGTAATACGGCAGGTCGTCCAGCGTAGCTTCGGCGGCAATCTGGCCGAGGCCGTTCACATTGTAACTGTCACGAATCTTGTGCAGCGCCGCGATAAGGTCGCGATGTCCGACAAAATAACCGACCCGCTGGAAGCATAGCGAATACGCCTTGGAAAACGTCCGCGCCACGAGGACGTGCGGATATTTCAACGCCAGCTTCAGCGCGTTTTCCCCGGCGAAATCCACGTAAGCTTCGTCCAGCACCACCACGCCATGCTGCGCTTTGCATAACGCGTCGAGTTCGCGCGTCGAGTACCCACGTCCGCTGGGCGCGTTCGGCGTGGTCACAAACGACAGCGCAGCGCGGAAATTCCAGATCCTGCCGCGCTTCAATTCCGCCATGCCTGGCAGGCTGAAATCCGATTTAAGCGGCACCGCATTCCTGGCCGCACCGTGAATATCCGCCAATACCGGATACAGTGAATAACTCGGCGTGAAGTATTGAACGATATGGCGTGGCACAGGCCGCCGGCCTGTGTTTTCTTTCTTAAACAGGCTGGAAGCCTGTTCCACGTTTGGCTCCACAAAACACCGCGTGGCCAGTGCCAGCAATTCATCCGAGCCGTTGCCCACGATGATGTTGTCCGCGTGACAGCCGTGCAGTTTCGCCAGCTTCTCGCGCAGCGCCTGCGCCGTCGGGTTTGGATACAGCCGCAGCCGCCCATCCACCGCCGCCCGGACCGCCGCCAGCACCTTGGGCGACGGCGGATACGGACTCTCGTTCGTGTTGAGCTTGATCAACCCCTTGATCTTCGGCTGCTCGCCATAGACGTAAGGTTGTAGCTCGCGCACCAGCGGGCGGATCAAAAGTTTCGGACTTTTCATTTTGCGGAACGAATTTCGGCAGAACGTCCATGTGCGCCCAAGCCTTCCAGTTCCGCGAATTTCTTCACGGCGGGCAGCGATTTCTTCAGCGCAGCGCGGTTGTATTCCACCAGGCTGGTGCGGCGCTGGAACTGGTCCACCGTCAAGCCGGCAAACGATGCGCCCGCGCCGCCGGTCGGCAGCGTGTGGCTCGGCCCGGCCACGTAATCGCCCAGCACCGTCGGCGACCACGGCCCGAGGAAAATCGCGCCGACGGTCAGAATTTTTTGCGAAAGCTTGCGCGGGTTGCGCGTCATCACTTCGCAATGCTCCGGCGCGAGCCGGTTTGCCAGCATCACCGCGTCGTCGAGCGATTTTACCTGAATCAACCACGTGTTGTCGGCCAGCACGCGCTGGATGTATTCGCGCCGCGCCTGCTTGGGCAATTGTTTTGCAATTTCGCCTTGGACGGCCTTCAAAAGCTTCGCCGAAGTCGTCACCAGCCAGACGCGCTCGTGACCGGAGCCGTGTTCAGCCTGCGCCAGCAAATCGGCGGCAACAAACTTCGGGTCCGCCGTTTCATCCGCGAGCACCAGCAATTCGCTTGGGCCGGGCAGCAGATCAATCGCGACGTGGCCGACGAGCAATCGCTTGGCGGTGACGACATAGGCGTTGCCCGGACCGAAAATTTTCCGCACGCGTCGAATTGTCTTCGTGCCGTAAGCCATGGCCGCAATTGCCTGCGCGCCGCCCACGCGGTAAATCTCCGTTGCCCCGGCCGCCCGCGCCGCAAAGAGCAGGGCGGGATTGATTGAACCATCCCTGCCACAGGGCGTGCAGACGACGATTTCCTTGCAACCCGCCACTTTCGCCAGCGTGACTGTCATCAGAACCGTGGAGACGAGTGGCGCCTTGCCGCCCGGGATGTAAGCGCCCACGCGCTGGAACGGATCGAACTTTTCGCCGACGGTCGCGCCGTGCGAATTTTTCATCTGCCAGTTCTTGAGCAGGGATTTCCTGGCAAAGCTGGCGACGTTCTTTTCCGCCTCGGCCACGGCGGCGCGCAGGGATTCATCGGCTTTGAGCGACGCTGCCATCAATTCCGCCTGCGTCACGGCGAGCTGGCTGGCGGTGAGCCTGGCGCCGTCGAATTTTTCAGTGAATTCCAACAGCGCGTCATCACCGCGCGTTTGGACGGCGTCAATGATGGCGCGGGTGCGCTCTTCGATGACCGGATCGAACAGGCTGGACGGCGCGGTCACTTCGCGAAGTTTCTGGGAAAAATTCGCGTCGGTGTGGCGGACAATTTTCATGCACTGAGGCTAGAAGATGAAGCATCGAAAGTCAAAACGTGTGCCGGGTCGCGCAAGCCGCCGAAAAATGAGGAATGCCGGAACGCTAAAGCGATTCGGTGCCATCGCGCCCTTTTTTCCAGCGTTGAAAACAAAGCGCGGCAAGCCCGCCTCCGAGCGCCAGCATGGAAACAGAAGGTTCAGGAACCATGGTGTCAATCCACGGCATGGCTGCCGAAAGGGAGTCGAAACCGCTGATGTTGCCATAGCTGGAATTGGCGCTGCCGTTCGTGGAGGCGACAAAAGAAATTACGCCGGCCAGATAATACTGCGAGCCGTCCATCACGAAAACTCCTCCGCCGCTGTCGCCCGGCGCGACACAGCCTTCCAGCGGCAGCGCCGTGCTGTTCGCCAAATGCGGATTGTCAAAAGTAGCGCCGAACATGAAGGCCAGATTGCCGAAATTGGCATTATTGACATCAACGACATTTTGAAAACCGCGTTTTTGGCCGTCGAGAGTTTTCCAGCCCGTCAATCCGGTGCCGGTAAAACCATAACCGACAAATGTGCCGGTCTGCCCCAACAGGGATGAGCCGCTGTAAAGCGACGGCGGCGGAATGGCCGTGAGTGACGAACTCAAATGCACCAGACCAAAATCAGAACCGTCAGACGCATTGCCGTCCCAGCTCGGATCGGTGAAAAGCTGCGTCGAAGTATAGGCCGTTCCGCCAATGGTGAAGGTCGCGGAACTGGCGGCTGTCAACAAATGCGCGGCGGTTAACACCCAATCCGGCGCGATCAAAATCCCGCAGCCGGTGTAGCCCCAGCTGTTAACGAAGGTTCCCACCGATGCGAAATCCGCCTGCGCGCCCAGCGCCAGATAAGCGCTGTCAGGTTCATCATCGCGAATGGTCGCTCCCAAGCTGGAAACAGTAAGGATTGCCGACGCAACGATTCCCAAAAACGCGACAAACTTACCCTCGGTAATTTGCATGGAAACATTAACCCCATGCATCATAAATCAGTCAAGCGGAAACCATTTAAGGCTTTTGCTTCTGTGCCGGGCGCCAATACTCTATTGCCATGCGCAATCCCATCATCGCCGCGCTCGACGTGCCAAACGTCGAAGCCGCACTAAAACTGGCGGACCAAATCGCACCGGCAGTCGGAGCGTTCAAAATCGGCGGCGAGCTGTTCACCGCTGCCGGGCCGGACATCGTGCGCCGGATTCGCGACACCGGGGCGGCGGTTTTTCTTGACCTGAAATTCCACGACATCCCCAACACGGTCGCCAGGGCCGTGACGGCAGCCGTGCGGCTCGACGTGCAAATGCTCACGGTCCACACGAGCGGCGGTTTGGAAATGATGCGCGCGGCGGAGGCCTCGGCGCAACAGGCTGCGAAAATGAACGGGCGGGCCGCCCCGCTGGTGCTGGGCGTGACGGTATTGACGAGTTCCAACAGCAGCACGATGGCGGAAATCGGTTGCGAGCTGAATGTCGTTGCCCAGGTTGAACGCCTCGCGCGGCTCGCGGTGAAAGCCGGTTTGCGCGGGCTGGTTTGTTCACCGCTGGAAATTGTTGCACTGCGAAAAATCCTTCCGGCGGATGTTCAACTCGTCACTCCCGGCATCCGCACGGGCGCGGAAAAAGCCGACGACCAGAAACGCACCCTCGCCCCGCGCGAGGCCATGGCCGCCGGAGCGAACTGGCTGGTGATTGGCCGGCCGATCTACGCCGCCGAAAACCCGCGCGCGGCAGCGGAGAAGATTCTGGAGGAACTAAATCGCTAATCGGCGCTGATTCGCGCTGATTCTTTTGTCCGAGCCGGATAGAATCAGCGAAGATTAGCGTGGATTAGCGGTTCAAGCTTCGGTCTTTGTGAAGAAATTTCAAATGCGGTTTTCAGTCGGGCAATTGCTCCCTTGGCTTGGGCTGAATCTGTGGCGTGAACACGGCACAGCATTTCAGATTTTTCCACCCGCTCACCGGGTTTGGCGAGTTGGTCCACACCCACGTCGTAGTTGATGACCGATTCTTTCGTCAGCCGCCCGCCGCCGAGGTCTCGGATGACTTCGCCCACGAGCCGCGCGTCGCATTTCGAAACATAACCGCTACAGTCCGCTTTTATTTCCAGCACCACCGGCGCTGTGGTGTCGAGTGCCAGCTTTTTGTTGAACGCACCCAAATCCGCGCCTTGAGCAACGAGCATTTCGTCCCATTTGCGGCGCGGCGCGCCGGAATTCAAACAGTCTTCCGCCCGTTTGCGCGCAGCAACGAGTGACCCGGCTTTGCGCGTCTGGATCAGCAAATGCGCGGCGCAATCAAGGACGAGCAAACTGAGGTCGTTTATCTCCGTAGCCGCGGACGTCGGTCCGCGCTGACGGCTCTTTGGAAAAGAATGCGCCGACTCACGTCGGCGGCTACAAGAGATTGGTTCGAGACACGCCACGCTTTCCTTCACCTCAAGCCAGTTGCCGGCGGCGCGGCCCAGCGGCGTGTTCATGTCGGTCAGAATCGCATGCGTGTTCACACCGCATTCATTCCCGAGCGCAACCATCGCTTTTGCGAGCTTGCGGGCATCCTCCTTGGTTTGCATGAACGCGGCACAGCCGAATTTCACATCCAGTACAAGCGCATCGAGGCTTTCGGCGAGCTTTTTGGAAAGGATTGAGGCGGTGATGAGCGGGATGCTGGGCACGGTGCCGGAAACGTCGCGAAGCGCGTAAATTTTCCTGTCCGCCGGAGCCATGCAGTCAGTCTGGCCACAGATGACGCAGCCGGTTTTTTGCACCTGCGCGATGATTTTTCCGGTGGGCAGCAAGGTTTTGAAGCCGGGGATGGAATCTAGTTTGTCGAGTGTGCCGCCGGTGATGCCCAAGCCGCGCCCGGAAATCATCGGCACGCGGAATCCGAGGCACGCCAGCAATGGCGCGAGCGGCAGCGAGACCTTGTCGCCAATGCCGCCGGTGGAATGTTTGTCCACGAGCGGGCGTTTGTCCCTGGGGAATTTCAGCACATCGCCGGAATCGCGCATGGCCAGCGTCAGCGCGGTGGTTTCAGCGGTGGTCAAGCCGCGAAAATAAATGGCCATGAGCATCGCGGCCATCTGGTAGTCGGGAATTTTCCCGATGGTGAATTCGCGGATAATTTCCTGAATCTGTTTCGGCGCGAGAGTTCTGCCTTCGCGCTTGGATTCGATTAAAGCCAGAAAGTTCATCAACTCGGATAATCAATTCCCAAATCTTTTGCTATCAGTTCAAATCCCTTTTCATTTTTAAATTCGTCCAATGTTTCATTTCTGGTGTGAACTTTTTGCCAGCCTGACTTCATGATGTGGTGATGCTTGCGAATCCAGTCCCTTGGCCGTGTGTAAAATTCAGCATCGCAAAATCCATTCAAGAATGGGCCTGCGACGATAGAAATATCCGATATTGAGAAAAACGATAATTAAATAGTCGAAAGCGGTGAAAGTTTTTTCTTTTACGGGAAAAGCGCGATCACAGTCAGTTTGGTAACGGCTATTGACCTGAATATAAATCGGTTTCAGTCGTTTTCGTGGGTCGGGATGGATGCAAACCAAATCGTAGCCTTCTGTATTCGGCGGAGCTTTGTAGGCGAGAATGTTACGGCGCATAAGATTGCCAATGGCAAGATGCTCTGCACCTAAAGAAACAACCGGTAGTCTTCTGGCGTCGCTGTTTCCCATAATATTTTTTCTGCTCGCGGGTTTTCGGCGGGACGCCGAAAACAACCCGCGAGACGCGGGTGCTACCCAATAAATTTCCTGGCCGCGATGCTGGCGTTGTGGCCGCCGAAACCGAACGAATTGTTGATGATGACATTCACTTTCAACTCGCGCGCGGTGTTCGGCACGTAGTCCAGATCGCATTCGGGATCGGGCACCTGCAGATTGATGGTCGGCGGGACGACGCCGTGTTTGATGGCGAGCGCACAGACGCTCATTTCCACCGCGCCCGCCGCGCCAAGCATGTGGCCGGTCGCGCCTTTGGTGGAACTGACGGCCACCTTTTTTGCGTAGCTGCCGAAAACGGTCTTGATAGCCTGGGTTTCACAGGCATCGCCCTGCGGCGTGGAGGTGCCGTGGGCGTTGATGTAGGAAACGTCTCCGGGATTCAGACCGCTCTGGCGCAGCGCCATTTTCATGCAGCGGGCCGCGCCTTCGCCGCCGGGGGACGGCGCGGTGAGATGGTGCGCGTCGGCGGTGTTGCCGTAGCCGACGATTTCGCAATAAATTTTTGCGCAGCGCTGTTTGGCCCGTTCCAGTTCCTCCAGCACGATGACACCCGCGCCCTCGCCCATGACGAAGCCGTCGCGATCCTTGTCGAACGGGCGCGAGGCGTGTTTGGGATCATCGTTGCGCGTGCTCATGGCCCGCATCGCGCAAAAGCCGCCGATGCCGATGGGCACGATGGTGGCTTCCGCGCCGCCGGCGAACATCACCTGTGCGTCGCCCATTTTGATGGCGCGCCAGGCTTCGCCGATGGCGTGATTGGCCGTGGCACAGGCGGAGCAGGTGGCAAAGTTCGGCCCGCGCAAATTCTTGTACATTGAGAACGTGCCGGAGGCCATGTTGCCAATGAGCATCGGAATCATGAACGGCGAGAGGCGGTCGGGCCCGCGTTGGAGCAAAACCTTGAGTTGCTCGGTGGTGGTGGACAAACCGCCGATGCCGGAGCCGATGATGACGCCGATTTCGTCGCGGTTTTCCCGGTCGAGGTCGAGTCCGGAATCGAGCAGCGCCTGGTGCCCGGCGAAAACGCCGAATTGCGAATAACGATCCGTCCGCCGGATCTCCTTCGGCGACGGGAACGCCGGGGCCGGATCAAAATTTTTCACCTCGCCGGCGATCTGCGTGTCGAACGGCGTCGCGTCGAACGCGGTGATGCGGTCAATGCCGCACTGGCCGGAAACGAGGCGGTCCCAGAAAACATCGAGTTGATGTCCGAGCGGCGTCACCACCCCAAGGCCGGTGATGACTACGCGACGGTCTGTCCAATTGCCTGCCATAAATTAAAAAGGGGCAGCTCGCTGAGTTCAGTCGAAACTGCCCCGATGTGGTAAAACCCGCAATTATTTTTGATGTTCTTCGATGTATTTGATCACATCGCCGACGTTCAGGAGCTTTTCCGCCTGTTCGTCCGGCACTTCGATGCCGAATTCCTCTTCCAGCGCCATGATCAACTCGACCGTATCGAGCGAATCCGCGCCGAGGTCTTCGATGAACTTCGCCTCCGGCGTTACCTGATCCGGCTTCACGCCGAGTTGTTCAACAATGATGTCTTTTACCCGTTGGTCAATAGGTTTGTCTGCCATAAGTTAATTTTGACCTGTCTCTATGCCATGAACGCCAAAATCGTCAAGCCTTGATTTATAAATTTTTCCAGTCACATCACCATCCCGCCGTCCACCGCCAAAACCTGCCCGGTGATATAACGCGCCGCCGGGCTGGCGAAAAACAATGCCGCCTCCGCCACATCCCCGGGCTGGCCCAGACTGGCCAGCGGAATCTGCTTGAGCAGGGCGGTCCGCGCCTCTGGGCCGAGCGCCTCGGTCATCTTGGTCTCGATGAATCCGGGGGCGATGGCGTTGGCGGTGACTCCGCGCGAGGCCAATTCCCGCGCAACGGATTTCGTAAAGCCGATGACGCCAGCCTTGCTGGCCGCGTAATTGCACTGGCCGGCATTGCCGATCAGGCCGATGACAGAGGCGATGTTGACGATGCGGCCGGATCTCTGTTTCACGAAGGCGCGGCTGAATGCCTTGGTGAACAGGAATGTTCCCTTGAGGTTGATGTCCAGCACGGCGTCCCAATCCGCCTCGCTCATGCGCATGAGCAGGCCGTCCTTGGTGATGCCGGCGTTGTTCACCAGGATGTCCACGCGGCCAGCCTCCTTCAAAATCTGCTCGACGGCGGCCTCGACGCTGGCGGCCTCGGACACGTTGGCGGCCACCGCCCAAGCTTTGCGCCCGAGTTTGCGCACTTCCTCGACCGTTTCCTGCACAAAGTCGGTTTTCAGGTCCACCGCCGCGATGTCGGCCCCTTCGGCGGCGAATTTCAGCGCGATGGCGCGGCCAATGCCCCGGCCCGCGCCGGTGACGACGGCGATTTGATTCTCAAGGTGTTTCATGACGGCCATTGTTTAACCATGAATCGGTCCAAATGCACACGAAAAATCATGTCAGACACGTGATGCGTGAAACGTGAAACGTGAATTCCAACGTACGGCCCCGGCTCACGCATCACGTTTTCACGTTTCAGGAAACCAACGTCTTCACCATCGTTTCCAGGCTCGCCACATCCGCCACATTGAGCATCTGCGCGCCTTTATCAATGCGTTTCATAAAGCCACTCAGCGCCGTGCCGGGACCAAGTTCGATGAACCGCGTGAAACCCTGCGCCAGCAGGGTGCGCATGGATTTTTCCCAGAGCACCGACGACGTCACCTGCTCGACCAGCCGCGCCGAAATGTCCGCCGCGTTGCCGTGCGGTTGCCCTGTGACGTTGGAAATCACCGGGACGATGGGCGACGACAATTTCACCTTGGCCAGTTCCGCCTGCAACTTCGGTTGGGCGCCGGCCATGAGCGGCGAGTGATACGCGCCAGCAACCGGCAGGGCAATGGCACGCTTGGCGCCTTTGGCTTTGGCCAGTTCAACGGCTTTGGTAATTTTGTCCGCCTCGCCGGAAATGACGATTTGGCCCGGGCAATTGAGGTTCGCCAGCACCACACCGGCTTCGGCACAGACTTCGCGGGTCGGCCCCTCGTCCAAACCGATGACTGCCGCCATGCCGCCGCGTGTGGCTTCGCAGGCTTCCTGCATGAACCGTCCGCGCTGGCGCACCACCCGCAGGCCGTCCACGAAACTCATCGCGCCCCCCGCCGTCAATGCCGTGAATTCGCCGAGCGACAATCCGGCGGTGGCGTCAAACTTGAGCGACGGCGCCTGTTCCTTGAGCAATTGGAACGCGACCCAGCTCACCAGAAAAATTCCCGGCTGGGCGTTTTCGGTCTTGGTAAGTTCGGGTTCCGGCCCGTTGATACAAATCGAAGCGAGGTCGTAGCCGAGCGCGGCATTGGCACGGTCGAACCAGGCCTTGGCCGACGGAAATTTTTCGGCGAGGTCTTTGCCCATGCCGACGGCCTGTGCGCCCTGTCCGGCGAACAACAATGCGGTTTTGCTCATAAGCGGCGCATACTAGACACGAAATCGGCGCGGAACGAAAGGTTGAATAATTTATGCCGCCAGAAACGGTAGTGTAAGAGTTGTTGTGTAATACTATATTGCATTCAATCTAATATTAACAATCCAATCAAAACCGGTGAGGGATTGGATTTGGGCGGGTGAGGATTCCAGTTGGCAGAGGCGTTGTTCCAAGGCGTTTTCGACCGCGTCCATC
>Ga0224553_1000026_pt1 | contig 73969 bp, 68 predicted proteins | sample 714S21014metaG_FD_179897 | JGI IMG/M metagenome (GOLD analysis project Ga0224553, IMG submission 179897) | Peat soil microbial communities from Stordalen Mire, Sweden - 717 S2 10-14 | ecosystem: Environmental > Terrestrial > Soil > Wetlands > Peat | place: Sweden: Norrbotten County, Stordalen... | reverse complement strand
CGCGCGGCGCTTGCGGTGGCCCCATATCGGTGGAGTAGCGATTTCTTGCCTCCCAAATCGTTTGAAAACACCAGCGCGACCAAAGCGGATGCCGCTGTCGGGAATTTTGCAAGAGGCTACCAGGTCTGGTTTTTCAGACCTGGGCCACCAGCCGCGATTTCACGGATTAACAGTTCGAGTGTTTCTGTGGAATTGTCTCTGATTATATTATTGATCTTAAATGAGTTAGATAGCTTCACAGTTTCACAACCGGGAAATGGAAATCTCTTTGGGAAATGACGCGGCGGTTTCTGAATTCGGCGTTTTCGTTACAGATACTTGCACAGAATCTTTCCCCTCGGAATGTCCGCTTAAAGGCCTACTTTTTTCGTCCAAAGTGCTGTTTTTGGGGGTCGAAAACACGTCATTTGGCGTTGTTTCAGGCCTTTTAACGGCCGTTTTGGCCACCGGGAAGGCGATTACGGCACGCCGGATGTTCGGCAGAGTTTGGATCAGGTGCTGCACAATCCGGGAGAGGGAGGAATCCCGCTCGGCTGCCCAGACTCGCGCCTCGCAGTATGCCTTGTCGCTGACGGTAACGGTGATGTTTCTCATGGGTTCGCCCTCCGGCGGCACGAAGAGGTTTCCCGGCCTGCCTTCTATTTATGATTGTCCACGCATGGAGGGTAATTATCTGCAAAACCTTGCGGCGAGGCTGGTTGGAAAAATGAGAGGGCATTAGGGGTTCGCGGTCTTCCAGGTCTCAGAAACGAGACCTGGGGCACCCGCCTCCAAAAGCACGAACGCGGACCCTTGAGTCCGCGTTCGTGCGTTAGTATGGCATTACAGAAATCATTAGCCATCACCCTATGAATTTGGAGTTGCAATGAACATAAGTCGTATTCTTTCACTTCTTTGCTCGCCCTTCTGCATTATGTACATTTTGTTTCTGGCATGGGTCACCGCGATCTCACAGGAGAAGAGCCCCGCTCTCACTAAGCTTATCGAACCACAAAGCTACCGATCAGGATTGAAATCTATTGTCATACCTCCACCCACCACCGATTTGAGTGAATTAGGTTCAGATTACCGGGTGCTTATGGAGAGTTCGGTTCCCGATACCAATCGATTGCTTGCAGCCTTCTTGAGTACCGAAGATTTCGCAAATATTCGTTCGGGAATCTCAAAAGGCGCTAATCGATACGCTCTCGTCGAGAATCTAAGGCAGGCAGAATTTGTCGACGTCGATGCCGACGCATTCAAACAAGTCTCTGATGGCATGGCTCAGCAGTTTGGTGCAGTACTGAATGCCTCAACGAAAGATAAGGAAGAAGAACTTAATCACAAGTTGAAGGCCATGCGAGGATCTGATACGACGATGACTCTCGACAAGCCAATGCAGCTTGGCGTTTTTTTCTCCAAGCCAAATGCCTGTAGCTTTGGAATAATCCAGCAGATTTCTGCTGTGGGAAGTTCCGTGAAAATGGTTGCGGGAATAACGATTCTAAGAGTCCAGAACCGGCTGCTTTATGCTTACATCTATTCCGCTTACAAGGACGAAGACTCTGTTCAATGGGTACGAAAAACCAGTGAACAATGGGCGGATGCAATCCTGAAGGCCAATCAATAATAAAGTGGCGGGTTGCCCGGGTCCCGGGAAGCTCAACTCGCCACAGCCTGAGGGTGCCCCCGGTCTCGATTCTGAGACCGGGGATTCCGGCTACTGAGAACTGACGACTATTTGCTAAAGCTCACATACTTGCGCTGGATGTAGAGACGGAAGCCGCCGGACGGGTCGGCCGCCACTTGCAGCGGCATGGGATGCTTCTGTACGGCATCGTCGCCCGCAGCCACTGTCAGCACGTCGTGCGCGCCCACGTCGGTGAGTACAAACTTGTCGCCGATGAATCCCGCGCCATAGACGCCTGCGGGAAGGCTCTTGCCGCCCACATTGATGGGAACTTCGACGATGAAATAGGCCTGATACTTAGCCGCCAGGCCGGTTGAGTAACCGCTGGTGTCCACCAAGGTGGCCAGCACATAGAAGCCGTCGGCGAACTTTACGCCGCCGGAGTTGCGCAACTGCGTGGTTGCCGACTGGCCGCGGTAGAAGACGCTGGCCGGGAGCAGTTTCTGCGCATCCGCCACCGTCAGTACCGTTGCGCCGCCCTGCGCGCGGATCGCGCTCGGCGCCGCCATCATGATCACGGCCGCCATTCCGGCCGCCACAATCTTGCAAATTCCTGTCAAACGCATCGAGAAACCTCCTTGTTTCCGTTGTGTAGTGGAGTATATCGCACCCTGCGCATCGTTGGCTTATCGCTTCCTTTGTAGCAAGGAGGGACTCTGTATTGGCTGGGATCGATGCGCGCCGCCCACGGATATCGACGCATAATTTCCGCCTGATCGCTTGCACTTTTTACATGGGTTTCCCCTGGAGGCCGGGCGGTGCGACAATCGTTGCGTCGGGGCCAAGGCTCCCGGCAAGGATTCTTCCTCACGGAGATGAACACAATGAAACGTCTTTTGGTCTGTACGAGCCTGCTCGCCGTAGCCGCCGCCTTAACCGCCCAGCCGGGTCCGCCAAAGAGCCCGCCGGCCACCGAATCAGTAACCATCGCCGGTAAAGCCATCACCATCACCTACAGTTCGCCCGGCGTGAAGGGCCGCGCCGGCCATCTCTTCGCCAAGGATGGCCTCATCGGCCACGATCCCACCTATCCGGTGTGGCGCGCCGGCGCCAATGGCGCCACCAAACTGCACACCGATGCGGAGCTCAACCTGGATGGCTTGACCGTCCCCAAAGGCGATTACACCTTGTTCGTGGATGTTTCCGATCCCGCCAACTGGGTGCTGATCGTGAACAAGCAAACCGGCCAGTGGGGAACGGTCTACGACAAGGCGCAGGACCTGGGGCGGGTGAAGATGACCATGGAGAAGCCGCCCGCGCTGGTCGAGAACCTGAAATATATGCTCAAGGATCTGGGCGGCAATAAGGGAAAGCTCTCGCTGGCCTGGGAGAACTTGTGCGGTTCGGTCGCGATTACGGTGAAGTGACAATCTGACTACGAAAGTCAGAAACATCGGGAGTCCCACCCTCGCCGCGTTCTTGCTCATGCGGCCAGGGTGGGAGTCAACGAACCGCTTGGCGCGCTAGCGCCGTTTGGCCGCACCGCAGGTGCTTGCAGGTAATTGCCACCCAGCCGATACAATGGACAGAGTAGGCTATTTCTCGCCGAAGGGAAGCAAACTTTGCCTTTGTATGCATATCGCTGTACCCAGTGCGGCCATCGCTTTGAGAAGATCCAGAGCTTCAAATCCAAACAGGAGAAGGTGTGCCCCGTCTGCCAGGGAGTGCTGGAGCGCCCGCTGACCGCGCCGCGCCTACGCTTCAAGGGGGCCGGGTTTTATATCAACGACTACGCGGGCAAGAGCGCCGCGCCTGCGAACGAGTCGGCCCCGACAGCCGCTCCGGCCGAAGCCAAGACGCCCTGCGGCGGAAGCTGCGGTGCGGCTTGCCCCGCCGTTGCGGCCGCGGCTTCTGATGCGAAAACGACTAGCTCTGCTTCTTGAGTTTCATATCCTGGCCGTTCCCTCCAGTGTCTTCACCCTGCCGGACGCTAAGATAGTTTCTGACAATGCCCCTTCTTGATCCCATTCCGTCGCCGGTGCTGGACGCCGACTTTGCCGCTCTGGAGTGGGAGGCGCTGCTGGCGCTGGTGGCCGGCTTTGCCGCTTCGCCTGTGGGCCGGCAGGCGATTCTCGACTTGAAGCCCTCGACCGACGAAGTCTGGATTGCTCGCCAGCATCAGCTCACCGAAGAGCTGCGTCTGCTGCTGGCTGAGCAGACTTCCATTCCTGTAGGCGGACTCTTCGACCCCACGCAGCACGCCGCCAAGGCGCAGATTCCCGGCGCAGCGCTGGAGGCGAACGAACTGCAGGCCGTGGCGCGGCTGGCCAACGACGTGGCCTCCTGGCAAGCGCTGCTGCAATCGCCCCCGGCGCGGCTGGTGGGCAAGCTGATGGGGCTTTCGGGCCTGTCGTCGGCACTCACCACCAGCCTGCGTCCGCTGGCCGAGTCGATCGAGCGCACGATTCAGCCCGACGGCTCGCTGGCCGACAACGCTTCGCCCGAGCTGGGCCGCATCCGCCGCGATCAGGAGCGCCAGCAGCGGCTGATTGAAGAAAGCCTGCGCGCCGCGCTGCGCAAGCTCGCCTCGGAGGGCGCAACGCAGGATGAGCTGATCACCATTCGCGGCGACCGCTTTGTGATTCCCGTGCGCGCGGAGTTGAAGCGGCGCATCTCCGGCGTGGTTCACGGCACAAGCTCCTCAGGGCAAACCGTTTACGTGGAGCCGCTGGAGACCATCGAGCAGAATAACGAGCTGGTGCGGCTGCTGGAAGAGGAGCAGGCCGAGATTCACCGCATCTTCGTGGCACTGACTCGCCAGGTGGGCGGCTATGCCGTGGCTCTGGTCGAAGGCGCGCGCGTGCTGGCGCTGGTGGATAGCCTGCAAGCCCGCGCCCGCTTTGCGCGCGATTATCATTGCGTGGGACCGGCGATTGCGCCCGACCTTCTGCGCCTGGAAGCTGCACGTCATCCGCTGCTGGAACGGCATCTGCGCGTTACCGGCGGACGCATTGTTCCGCTCACGCTCGAACTGACCGCAGCTGAGCGCCAACTGATCATCAGCGGGCCCAACACCGGCGGCAAGACTGTCACGCTGAAGACTACGGCGCTGCTGGCGATGATGGCGCAGGCGGGATTGCCTGTGCCCGCGACGGCTGCCAGCTTTCCGGTTTTCACGGCTTTTTTGGCTGACATCGGCGACGCACAATCGATTGAGGCGGAACTTTCCACCTTTTCCGCGCATATTACCAACCTCGACCGGCTCTCGCGGCTGGCCGGCGCTCGCTCGCTGGTGCTGGTGGACGAGCTCGGCTCCGCGACTGATCCCGAGGAGGGCTCGGCGCTGGCCGTGGCGATTGCCAGCCACTTTTTGACGGCGGGGGCGTGGACGCTGATCTCCACGCACCACACCTCGCTCAAGGTTTATGCGGCGAATACCCCCGGCGTGCTCAACGCCGCGGCCGGCGTGGATGAGGTGACGCTGGCGCCCAACTACCAACTGCGGCTGGGCGTTCCCGGCGCATCGGCTGGAATACAAACGGCCGAGCGGCTGGGCATGAACGCGAGCATCATCGCCGCCGCCAGGCAAAGGCTAGGCTCGCAGCAGGTGGACATCGCGCGCTTCCTGGATAAGCTGCACAGCGAACTCACCCAACTCGAAGAAGAGCGCAAAGCGGCACGCGTCGAGCAGTACGCGCTCAATCAGGAGAGGAAAAAACTTGAGCGCGAGGGCGACGTCGAGCAGCGCAAACGGACGCGAGAGCTGGAAACCAAGCTGGCCTCTCTGCTCAAGGACTTCGAATTTCAGATGCGCGAGACGGTGCGGGCCATCGAGGATCGCGTTGGTCAGCAAAAGCTCTCGAAGGAGGCCGAGCGCCGCATCCTCCGCCTGCGCCGCGAGTTTCAGGAGAGCTTCAACCAGACCGTTGTCGCCCATCGCACCGGCGCGGATGTGGGCGACGCCAACGCCCAGCCGCACGTGCTGAAACACATTGCCGTTGGCGACCAGGTTCTCCTCAAGTCGATGAACAAGATCGCCGTGGTGCAGCGCGAGGTGGAGAAAGACCTTTTTGAAGTGGCGCTCGGACCCATCAAGATGCGCGTCAAGCGCGACGAGTGCTCCGCACCTTCGCCTCTTGGTGGAGAGTCCGAGCAGGGGAAGCAGTTCGACCCGCTGGCCGCCGCGCGCAAGCAGAAGGGCGTTCACGTCACCGTCACCAGCGCCAACACCGACGATCTGCGCATGGAGATCAACCTGATCGGCCGCACCGTGGACGAGGCTACCGGGGAGCTGGAACAGTATCTCGACCGCGCCTTCCTGGCCGGCCTGGAGCGCGTACGCATCATCCACGGCCACGGGGCCGGTGTCCTCCGCCGCGGGGTGCGCGAATTTTTGAAGGGGCATCCGCACGTGGCAACGATTGCCGAAGCGCCGCAGAACGAGGGCGGGCAAGGGGCGACGCTCGTCGAGTTGAGGCAGTAATTGCGGGCATACACAACGCGGTGTATTCTGGTAGCCAATCCTTGACTGAGGGTCTTCAAACTCTGATGGATGAGAGTACCTGGCCGAGGAAATCCGAATGCGAGGAAAAAAGAATGCAAAACCTGGGCGCAAACCGTCTCACTTATTTTCTCCTTCTGGTCATCGTATGTTTGCAGCTATGGATCGCAATCAGACCCGCGGTTTCCGTTACTCCGGTTAAAGCGGCAAGCTCTGTTGCACAATATAAGGTTGTGCAAGTTTATGACCCACAGTGGCAAACAGTTTCCGATCCAGCCGTAGCTGAAAAGAAAATTAATGACGTTGCAAAGGATGGTTGGACGCTTGTCGATTGCCCGGATCAAGGACAGTGCATTTTTAAAAAATGAGACCCCGAGGTAATCAAACCTACGAGACCTACTCACTAGTCGGTAATATAGGCGACGCTCGGAGCCTTGAAGAATGCTCTTACCAAGCCGGGTGCCCCAGGTCTCGCTCCGGAGACCTGGGATCGTGCTGACTTGCTGACTCGCTGCTCTTACGCCATTGCCTCGCGGCTCATCGGCTCAAACTTCAACTGGTTGGTGGCGCGATCCACGCCGATGCGGACGTGTGCGCCATGGAGGACTTCGCCATTGAGGATTTTGATGGCTAGCGGATCCTGAATCATGCGCTGCAAGGCGCGCTTCAGCGGACGCGCTCCGTAGGCTGCGTCGGAGCCGGCGGCGAGAATCAGTTGGCGCGCCGGTTCGGTCAGTTCGAGCGAAATCTGGCGTTCTTCGAGCATCTTGCCGACTTCGTTCAGCCGCAGCTCGAGAATCCGGCTCATCTGCGCCGCACCCAGCGGACGGAAGATCACGATGTCGTCGACGCGGTTGAGGAACTCCGGGCGGAAGTGCTCGCGCAGGACGCGCATCACCGACTCACGAGCCATGTCGAAGTCGTGCTCGGTCTTGAGCGTGTCGCCGATCAGAAGATTTGCGCCCAGGTTGGAGGTCATGATGAGCACGGTATTCTTGAAATCCACAGTGCGGCCCTTGGCGTCGGTCAGGCGGCCGTCGTCCATCACTTGCAGCAGAATGTTGAAGACATCCGGATGGGCCTTTTCGATTTCGTCGAAGAGAATGACCGCGTAGGGATGGCGGCGGACGGCTTCGGTCAACTGGCCACCCTCGTCGTAGCCCACGTACCCCGGCGGCGCGCCGATCAGTCTGGCCACCGCGTGCTTTTCCATGTACTCGCTCATGTCGATGCGAATCATGGACTGCTCGTCGTCGAACATGAACTCGGCCAGCGCGCGGGCGGTCTCGGTTTTGCCGACGCCGGTGGGGCCGAGAAAGATAAATGAACCGATCGGCCGCCTGGGATCGCTCAAGCCGGCGCGCGAACGGCGAATTGCATTGGCCACGATGGTCAGCGCCGCATCCTGGCCGATCACCCGCTCGCGCAGGCGCTGCTCCATTTCGACAAGTTTTGTCACTTCGCCTTCGAGCATGCGCGAGACGGGAATCCCGGTCCACTTGCTGACGATGCCGGCGATGTCTTCCTCGTCAACTTCATTTTTCAGCATACGCAACTCGCCCGATTTGCCATCCTCCTGCGCGCTCAGCCTTTTCAGCTCTGCTTCGAGCTTGGGTATCTCGCCATATTGAATTTGCGAGACTCGGTCGAACATACCTTTGCGTTTGAGGTCTTCCGCCTCATTGCGCAGCGTGTCAATTTTCTTCTTGACTTCGCTGATACTGCTGTCGGCCTCGCGTTCCTTCGCCCAACGGGCCCGCTTGGCGGTGACCTGCTCGGTCAACGTAGCCACCGCGCGCTCCACAGCATCCCGGCGCGTAACCCTGTCTGGATCTGTCTCATGCTTCAGGGCTGCGCGCTCAATCTCCAGCAAGTCTCTCTCTCGCTCCAGCTTGTCGATCTCCACCGGGACCGAGCCTTTCTGGACCGATAGAGACGCAGCAGCCTCGTCCACCAAGTCGATGGCTTTGTCCGGAAGGAAACGGTCGCTGATGTAGCGGTGCGAAAGAGTTGCGGCAGCTACAATCGCCGCATCCGTTATATCCACTTTGTGATGCGTTTCGTAACGCACCTTCAATCCGCGCAAGATAGCAATGGTGTCTTCAACATTCGGCTCGCCGACATAGACGATCTGGAAGCGCCGCTCCAGTGCCTTGTCCTTCTCGATGTACTTGCGGTACTCGTTCAGCGTAGTTGCGCCGATGGCGCGCAGGTCGCCCCGCGCCAGCGCCGGCTTGAGCATGTTGCTGGCGTCGATCGCGCCCTCGGCCGCGCCCGCGCCAACAAGCGTATGCAGTTCGTCGATGAACAAGATAATCTTGCCGTTCGCTTCTTCGATTTCTTTGAGCACCGCCTTGAGCCGGTCCTCAAACTCGCCGCGGTACTTCGCCCCGGCCAGCATCGATCCCAGGTCCATCGATATAACACGTTTGTCCTTCAAACTTTCCGGCACATCGCCACTGACAATCCGCCGCGCTAGCCCCTCGACAATCGCCGTTTTGCCTACGCCCGGTTCGCCAATCAAGACAGGATTATTCTTCGTTCGCCGGCTCAGCACCTGAATCACGCGACGAATCTCCTCGTCGCGCCCAATCACCGGGTCCAGCTTGTCCCGCTGCGCGAGCTCCGTCAGATCCTTGGCGTACTTTTCCAGGGCCTGAAATTTGCCTTCGGGATTCTGGTCGGTGACGCGCTGCGAGCCGCGCACGGCGGTCAGCGCCTTCAGAATAGCCTCATGCGTTGCGCCCAGAGCAACCAGCGCATCCCGCGCCGCTTCGTTTTTTCCGTGCGCTACGCCCAGCAATAAATGCTCAGTGGAAACGTACTCGTCCTTGAAGTTGGCCGCCTCACGGAAGGCCTGGTCGAGAACCTTATTAAGCGCCTGGCTGATTCCGGGCTGCGTGGCCGCGCCAGCTACACGAGGCAGTTTCTCCTCGATCTGGTGCAGCTCATGCTCCAGTTGCTGGGTCGGCACGCCGATCTTTTCCAGAACTGAGGGAATCACGCCCTCGCGGTCCTCAATGAGCGCCAGCAGCAGATGCACCGGCTGGACCTCAGGGTTGCCGAGTTCGGTGGCGCGCGCCTGCGCCTGCTCCATCGCCTGCTGCGACTTGACGGTCAATTTCTCCCAGCGAATTGCCATTTTTTCTCCGGTGGACAGTGAACAGTGAACAAATGAATTGCCCAATTACTTCATGGCAATTCTGAAGAGTCTGGTCGGGCCGAGGCTATTCCTACCCCCGAATGACACGGTCCACTAACCTCTAGCCCTTACGCCACTCAACAAATCTGGAAGAATTGTAGCACAACCTATTCAGGAAATATGCGTGTATCATGCTCATATATATTGCGCGGTAATATCTTTCGGAATATCAATAATTTGCGAGGTAAATAGGGGAATGTTCCCTCTACTTCCTCGTCCCGCTACTTCTCGATCTCGATCTCCGGGAACTTCCGGCTGACCGCAGCCGCAACCGCGGTGTGTTCAGGCTTTCCACTGGAGCGCGCCAGAGCATCGCGAGCGTGAGCGGCATCCTCGATCGGGTAGCGCCGGGTTTTCGGAAATACAAAATCGGCTTTTGGCAGGTCTGCCCGTTCTGTGTGCGTCAGTTTCGTCATTCTGTAGGCTCCTGGATTTTTCTGTCCTTCAATAGGTATTGTTGGGCCCAGGGGGTGGCGCGGGTCTGTTCAATGTTGCACTCATGGGAAGATTCCGCCGGCAATTGCGGCATCGATCCCGCTGTTCGCGATTCTCTTCCATCCGCCCACTACAATTAGGACAGATGCTGCATTTCTCTGGCCTTCCTAATTTGATTGACTGGCACTGGCTTTGGCTCACCGTGGCGGCGTTTCTGGCTGGGGTGCTGAACGCGGTGGCCGGCGGGGGCTCGTTCTTATCCTTTCCGGCGATGCTGGGGATGAAGATGCTGCCCATCCAGGCCAATGCCACCAACTCGGTGGCTGTGTGGCCGGGCCAACTGACTTCGGTGGCCGCCTACCGCGACGACATTCGCAAGAATCTGCGCCTGGCTCTGCTGATGAGCGCGGCCGGCTTTATCGGCGGCACGGCTGGGGCGCTGGTGCTGATCCACACGCCGCAGATGACTTTTTTGCATATGGTGCCCTGGCTGCTGCTGGGAGCGGCATCGATCTTCGCGGTGAGTGGCCCGGTTTCGCGATGGCTGGAGAGGCGCAAGACTGTACCTGGCCAGCCGGCGCGTGGGCTCCAGGTCTTTCTGGCGACGGTGGCGGTCTGCTTTTATATTGGCTACTTCGGCGCCGGCGCTGGCTTTCTGATCATCACGCTGCTCTCGCTCTTCGGCCACCAGAACTTGCACGAGATCAACGCGCTGAAGGTGGCGGCCACCACCTCGGCCAACGGCATTGCCTGCACCATTTTCGCCGTGAGCGGACAGGTGATCTGGCACTACTGCCTGGTGGCGATGATTGCTTGCGCGATCGGCGGCTACGCCTCGGCACGCCTGGCGCGGCGTGTGCCGCAGCCGGTGCTGCGTGGGCTGGTGGTGGTGATCGGGCTTTCGATGGCGGCGTGGTTCTTCTCGCGGCAGTAAACTGGGTCTATGAGCCACGAAGGCATCCGCTTTGTTCCCAAGGAAGACGAGGCCCGCGAGAGCGAAGAGGCTCGTCCGCTGCCGCGCATCAGCATCACCCCGGAGAAGGTTCGGGTGCTGCTCACCGAGGGCAAAGGCGTGGAGATCGATTGGGCCGACGGCCACCGCAGCGGCTGGAGCTTTGCCTGGCTGCGCGATGCCTGCCCTTGCGCCACCTGCGTCGAAGAGCGTAAGTTGGAAGGGCGCAAAGCCGGCCAGCCCAAAGCCAAGCCAACCGCTGTTCTGCCGATGTACACTCCGCCCGCCAAACCCGCCAGCGCCCATGCCGTGGGCCGCTACGCCATTCAGTTCAACTGGCAAGACGGCCACTCCGGCGGCATCTATTCGTGGGATTACCTGCGGCGGGTTTGCCAATGCCCGGAGTGCACGTTTGCCGCCGAGGAGACTTCGGGCGCGCCGAACTAGAGCCCACTCTTGCCTGGGAAACCTTGACGTCTGGAATTGACAGTCGCTTTGTTTCTGCATACGCTTGAGCCATGGTACTGACCCTTGAGCCCGTGCTGGCCGCGAAGGTGGAGCGATGGTCCGCGGAAACCGGCCGTCCCGCCGGCGAGTTGGTGGAGGACGCGATTGCCGGTTATTTCAATGAGGTTGGAGAGTTGAGGAGCACATTGGACCGGCGTTACGATGAGATTGTGAGCGGTAAAGTTCAACTTATTGATGGGGCTGAGGCTTACCAACTGCTGAAAGAACGCGCCTCTGCAAGGCGCAAGTCGATTGCATGATGAAATTCGAATTTCATCCTGAAGCTATCGAAGACCTGGATGAGATTTATGAATACATAGACCGCTTCAATTCCAGAGCGGCTGACCGCGTTCTGGATGAATTCTTTACAGCCTTAGACTCGCTTTCGGCGATGCCGCATCAAGGATTTCGGCGACCAGACCTTACTTCCCGACCGCTCCGATTCAAAGTGATTCGAAGTTATTTGATTGCCTATGCTCCCGACAAGGATCCGATCTGGATAGTGGCCGTTGTTGATGGCCGTCGAAGCCCGCGCGTGATTGCTGCAATTCTGCGCGGGCGAGAATAAACTCGACGCTTCTCCGACCTATATGCACAACGGCCCGGCATCGCTGCCGGGCCGTTGTTGTCTTGCTGGTTGAACTGCGCCTCAGATGCGCATGGGCATGAGGACGTAGCGGTACTTGTACTCGGCTTCGGGGTCTTCGGGGCGCATCTGGCCGGCTGACTGGGAATCCTTGAATTCGAGACGGACCTCGCCTTCATTGTTGAGGGCTTTGAGGAAGTCAAGAATGTAAACGGAGTTGAAGCCGACGGCGATGGGGTCGCTGGAGTAGGGCGTGTCGATGGTGTCTTCGCTCTCGCCGGACTCGGTGGAGCTGGAGCTGATTTTGAGTTCGTTGCTCTCCAGGCGTATGCGGATGGCGCCGGAACGCTCGTCGGCGAATTGGGCGACGCGCTGAATGGCCGAGGAGAGCTCGCTGGAGCTGACAACGGCGAATTTGGTATTGTCGCGCGGCATGACGGCTTCGAAGTTGGGGAACTGGCCGGAGAGCTTGCGGGTGCTCAGCGTGCGATGGCCGACGCGGAAGAAGAGGGTGTGCTCGTCGTCGGCGAACTCGACCTTTTCGGCTTCGGTGTAGGAGAGCAACTGTTGCAGTTCCTGGAGGGCCTTACGAGGGATGAGGACACGCTTCTCACCACTGATGCCTTCGAGTATCTCGTTGGGCTTTTCGACATAGGCGAGGCGATGGCCGTCGGTGGCGACCATGGCGAGCGATTCAGCTTTGATGACCAGCAGGGCACCGTTGAGCGTGTAGCGCGACTCTTCGTTGGAGATGGCGAAGATGGTGCGATTGATGAGCGTCTTGAGGGCCAGCGAGGAGATGCTGGTGGCGGTTACGGAGGGGAATTCTGGAACCTGCGGGTAGTTGGCGCGGGCCATGCCGACCATTTTGGTGTTGGAGCGGCCGGAGCGAATCTGGACCCAGTGGTTGTCGAGGAGCTTGATGGAGATGTCGCCATCGGGGAGGAGCTTGATGTAGTCGTAGAGCTTGCGAGCGGGGATGGTGCAGGCTCCGGGCTTTTTGACTTTGGCGGCGGCGCTGGTGCGAATAGCCTGGTCGAGATCGGTGGCGGTGATGTTGAGGCGGTCCCCATCGGCTTCGATAAGGAAGTTGGAGAGAATGGGAATGGTGGTTTTGCGCTCGACGACACTTTGCGTGGCGGTGAGCTCCTTGACCAGATCCTGACGGGTTACGGTAATCTCCATCGCTGCTCCGGATGCGGCTGGCTTCTCAACTTCTTCATTTTCCACGTTCGACATGAACTCACCCTCGCTTTACGGCTACCGAAAAAGTCGATTGAAGCAGATTCCGCGCTGGCCACACTGTACAACAAGTAGCCGCCTGACGGATACAGTTCTCTCTTCTTCCTCTTGATTGTATTCACCTTTGCGCTGCTTTGGGCGTGGAAAAGAGGGTACTTCTCTGGATTACTGGGGTTGGTTGGCCTAGAGAGACCGGTTGAGACTTCTGGAGGATTGGGAACTGGGCGATGGCAGGGTTTGCAGGTGGAGGAGTGCAGCGCGACGGGTAAGAGGAAAACGTATAGGAGATAAAGAAATAAGACAGTAGTACCCGTCGTTCAGGCAGGAAAAGTGGAAATGTGGCAGAAATGATTGGAAGAGAAAGGGTTGGCTTGCGGGCGAGTTTTCTAAATCGAGGCTGTGGAATTGAGGGGAATTGGAAAACTGGGCGGATGGAGGTGTTGAGCGGCCCCTGTTTCCCACGACTTCCACAAGAGGCGCAAAATGGGCTGTGCAAAGCGAATGGTTTATGTGAAAAGCAGGTCAGGAGGTGTGTGGGGCAAGGGGTTGCAGAGGACGGGCTATGCACAGAAGAGGGGAAATGGCTCGTGCTGTGTTCTGCGTACTGCTGGCAGGTTTCGAGAGGGAACGAGTCGATTCCCGGCATTATGACCGGCGAGGAAGGCTTCCCATTCCTGTACTTTGCAAATAAGAAAAACAACTTTTGTACCTATTCTCGAAGCGAGTGAACTCTAAACTTGACCGGAGAGGGCCAGGGGTATGGGCATCGACATCGGGCGACTGGAAGATCAACTGATGCAGATGTCCGCCGAGAGCGCGCCAGGGCAAGAATTCTGCGAAGCAATTTCAGAGTTGGCGCGAATAGGGCACTTTGAGCTACTACGAAAGGTGCTTCCTGGAATTGTGTACGACGAATTGTGGGCACGCTACCAGCAGGATGAGAAGACATTTGCCGGTGGGTGGCGGCGGCTGGCGCAGGATATACAAAAAGGGTTTATTCAACATACGCGGCAGGGGCTGACCACACTCACTCGGCCGCAACCAGTGGGCAACGGCGGCGCGACGCCGGCATGGCAGGAGATCCAGCGCGCGCTGGACGGCCAGCAGAATGACCTGCTGCACACGGCCTTTGCGCTGGAGTTGCTGGAGCTGGTGGAGCCGGCCGTGCTGCGAGCAACGCACCTGCGGGAGTGCGTGGTGGCCGAGCCGAGTTCAGAGGAAGCCGACCGCTACCTGGACGAAGCGACGCGCTGTTATTTTTTAGGTCTGTTCACGGCCTGCGCGGTGATGTGCCGGTCGGTGCTTGAGGAGGCGATCAAGCAAAAGCGGTCCGCAGGACTGACCCGGCAGGAGAGAACGCGCTATCACAATACCGCAACGCTGGGGAATCTGCTGCATGAGATGAAAAATCTGCAAATGACGGGTTTCGACGCGGATTTTCTGCGTGTGGCCAATCTGGTGAACGATACCGGCAAGAAGGCGGTGCATCAGGGGCTTTTGTCGGAAGATGAGGCGCGCGGCTGCCTGCAAAGCGCGCGTGAGGCGCTGCAACGGCTGCTGCACTGTTGAGGCAGATCCCTTATGGTAGGTTAGTTTCAGCTTGAGAGTTGGAGAGTTCCGGTCAATCTGTGATCGTTACGCGCTTGGAACGGCCGTCGAAGGTAATCGTCCAATTCCGCAGAATGTCTCGGCCAATCAAGATTGCGTAGTGCCGTTCTTTCGGGAAATCGACTGAAACGATTCGAGTGGGGTCGAATGGTTGGAGGTTGGTGCCGGGAAAGCTGATAGCGCCGGCATGCTCCCCACAGCGGTGCGTGGCGCCAATCGCCGTTATCTCGCTCCCCTCGTTGGTTTGAAAGAGCCTACAGTGGTTGGCAAATGTCTTACTTATTACGGTGACAGATGCACCAGTATCCAGTAACGCTCTCATTCGGCGAGGTTCTGGATATTCGAGGCTGAGTGCACGCCCTGCCTCAATAACGTCATTTGAATTCATTACTATAACGTCAATGCACGGGCCGGGATCGTCCTGATCGAAAGGATTCCATGGGATGTCAACGCGTGCCATATTATGAGACACAATATACAGGCTCGGTGATCCATACCTGCTTTACAAGAAAGCTTCGACTGACACCGAACCTCTGTAGACCAGATCTTAAAGCCTCGGCATAGGTGCCGAAGAACCCTTCCACGATGACGTCATCTTGGATCGCAACAAACTCGCCTGGATGCAGATGAAACCACTCGTCGCGGTGTTGTTCAAACACTTTATTCTCCGCCGAGAACGGGCCAGTGGGCACCATAACCACCCCTCCTAAATCTTAAACGCGATTACAGTCGATTTCTAGAGATGGATTGACGTTACCGCGTTGTTGCACTATAATGTAATTATGCAACAATGTAATAATACTGTCAATAGAAATCTGAACCATGAGCCCCAGAGAGAAACACATCCCGGACGACGCCCAGCGGACTTCGATTTGTCTCACAGCCGAACAGAGAGCAGCGATCCGGTGGATCGAAGAGGTACGCCGAGGCAAGAAAGACAAGCGCATAACGACCAACGATATTTTGATTGATGCGCTCTGGTATTTCCTGGAGAAGACGGAGGGCAAAACCAAAGACCAGATCCGGGCCATGGTACCGGCAATTCAGGCAGATGATCGCCAGCAGAACAAAGTCACAGAGATGCCAAAGCTGAAAAATAGACGCTAAACCGGGAGTCGGCGCCGAGGTCGCAAGCTTGCCCACCTTCAGATATCACTCCTAGATAGAGATCAGCCTCTTATACTAAAGTATCCATGTCTTATCAAGCAGCCATCGATCAGTTGAACGCCATGACGCCGGAGCTGTACACGCGGCTTGGAGCAGCGCGGCGGAAGTTTTCGCTGGACGAGTTTCGCACGCTACTGGCGGCGCTGGGCGATCCGCAGCGTCGGGTTCGTTCGGTGCTGATTGCCGGGACCAACGGCAAAGGCTCGACGGCGTCCACGCTGGCGTCGATTTTGGACGTTTCAGGGGCGCGCACCGGGCTGTATACTTCGCCGCATCTGGCGCGAGTTAACGAGCGCATCCGCATCGGCAGGGAAGAGATTGGCGACGAGGACTTCGCCAGCCTTTTTTTTCGCGTGATGGATGCGGCGCAATTGCTGGTGCGGGAGGGCAGGCTACCACAGCTTCCCAGCTTTTTTGAGATTCTTACGGCGCTGGCGCTGCTGTACTTTGCCGAGCAAGAGGTGGAGTTGGCGGTGCTGGAGGTGGGGATGGGCGGGCGGCTGGACGCTACCAACGCCGTCGATCCGCTGCTTTCGGTGATTACCGACATTTCGCTGGACCATACGGAATGGCTGGGCTCGACGATTGCCGCAATTACGCGGGAGAAGGCTGGGATTCTGCGGCGTGGCGGGACATTGATCACGTTGCCGCAACATCCGGAGGCGAACCAGGTGCTGGGCGAGGCGGCGGCGGCGCTGGATGTGCGCGTGGTGAACGCAGCGGAATACTTGCCGCCGATCGGCGCGTGTACGGCAGGTTCCTATACTGTGGAGGCGCTCGGCGCGGCGATAGTGGTGGATTCTCCACTGAGTGGCGCGCATCAGCAGCGCAACGTGGCGCTGGCCATTACAGCGGCAGTGGAACTGGCAGTGACGCACGGATTTCCGATTCTCCCCGCGACGATTGCCGAAGGGATCTGTAACACGCGCTGGCCGGGGCGGCTGGAACGCTTTGAGGCGAGGGGCGTGGAATGGATTCTGGATGTGGCGCATAACCCGGCTGGGGCCTGGGCTTTACGCGCCGGACTCTCCGGACTGCTGAGTGAAGACCGCCCGCGGCGTCTGATTTTCAGTTGCCTGCGCGACAAGCCGTTGGGCGAGATGGCGCAGATTCTCTTTCCGTTTTTTGAGCAGGTGATTTTTGCGCCGATCCACTCTGCCCGGGCGGCCGCGATGGAGGACCTGGAGGCTGCGGGAAGAGCAACCGGGACGCCGGCGGTGAGCGCCGGGTCGGTTCGAGAGGCGCTGCAATGGGCCGGGGAGCATAGTCAAGGCGGGGTGGTAGTCGTCTCTGGATCTGTTTACCTGGTGGGCGAGGCGCGGTCGCAACTGCTGGGTGAAGGAGGCATCGGATGAGAGTACGACCCAACCCGCTGCCATGGACCTATCGCTGGCGGTCGAATCTGATTCATGTGCCGCTGATGACGGTGATCACAGTGGCGTGCGGAAGCCTCTCGCTGCTGGTTTCGCTGGTGGACAAGAAGGGCAACGCACAGCATAGGATCGCGCGGTTCTGGGCGCGGGGCTGCATTTGGGCCTCCGGGTCAAAACTGCGGCTGGTGGGAGCGGAAAACCTGCGCAAGCACCCGGTGGCCGTCTATGCCTCGAACCATACGTCGTACATGGATACGCCCGTCATCTTTGCAGCGCTGCCCTTTCAGTTCCGCATTCTCGCGAGGACAGTATTATGGCCTATCCCATTCATAGGATGGTACTTAAACAGATCAAAGCAGATTCCTATCGACACCAATAATCCGCGGGCCACGCTCTCTAGCCTGGGGGCTGGAGTCAAGGCGCTGCGCTCCGGCATGGCGCTGTTCGTCTTCCCGGAGGGCGGGCGGACGGCGGACGGAGAACTGCGTCCGTTTCTTTCAGGCGCGGCCTACCTGGCCATTCGCGCGCAAGTTCCACTGGTGCCGATGGCGCTGAGCGGAGTCTACGAGCTGCTGCCGATTCACACCCGCCACTTTTACCCCGGAGAGCTGAGGCTAACGATTGGTGAGCCGATCAAGACCGCAGGGATGACCGTGCGGCAGACCGATGAGCTGACGGCCCAACTGCGGACGGCGATTGAAAGCCTTTGTCCGGTGCGGGACGCGGAGGGATTACGACTGGCGGGGGTTGAGGCTGAAGGTACGAAGGTTTGACTCTTAGTCTGTGCCCCCTATCGCATGGGATGCTGGTGTGATTAAATTGTTGCTGCCATGTGCGTTCATATCGCAATTCCCGAACCTACCGGCAGCGATCCGGGATACAATCTGCGGTCGCTGCCAGCCTATCTTGTCGCCCTGCGTTCGGCCGGGGCAACGCCGATTCTTGTACCACTTCACGAACGTCAGGACCGCGTAGCACGGTTGCTTGCGGGAGTGCAGGGAATCCTGCTGCCAGGCAGCAGATTTGATGTAGACCCACAAAGATACGGCGAAGATCCAATTCCGGAGTGCGGCGAGGCGGATCCTGCCCGCACCGCCGTGGACGAACTTCTGCTACAGGATGCTTTCAGTCTGCATAAGCCAGTCCTGGCTATCTGTCACGGCACACAGAGCTTGAACGTGTGGCTGAATGGTACGCTGGTGCAAGACCTGAAGAGTCCGGTCAATCACCGGCCGGGCCGGGATGTCGTTGAGGCTCATCAGGTGCGGATAGCGCCCGGATCGCGTCTGGCGGGGCTGGTTCCGCAGAGTTATGCGGCTGATCCCGCAGTCAACTCCAGCCACCACCAGGCGATTCGGGTTGCGGGCGACGGTCTGCTGGTGAGCGCAGTTTCCACGGAGGATGGCGGGGTGGAGGCGGTGGAACTGGACTCGCGCGAGCATTTTGTACTGGGGGTGCAGTGGCATCCCGAGAGGACGTACACGCAAAGCGCTTTTTCACGCGCCATCTTCGCGGCGTTCGTGCAGGCGGCGGTGGTTTGGCAGCCGCGGAGGATTCAGGAATCGGTGGCGCCGGCGTGAGCGAGGGATTGCAATCAGCAGGCGTACGTATCAACGCACTCCTGACGGAAGCCGGCCTGGCCCCGGTGGACGGCGTGTTGGCCGAACGCTTTGAGAATTATCTTTCGCTTCTTCTTCGCTGGAATGCGCGCATGAATCTGACGGCGATTCGCGACGAAGAGGGGATTCTGCGCCGCCATTTTGTCGAATCGATTGCCTGCGCCCGTGCGCTGCCTGCCGGAATCGCTACGCTGCTGGACTTCGGCTCCGGCGCGGGCTTTCCCGGAATTCCCATCGCACTCTGCCGGCCGGAGATTTCCGTGACGCTGGCTGAATCGCAGGGCAAGAAGGCGGCGTTTCTGAGCGAAGCGGTTCGGGTGCTGGGAATTGCCGCGACGGTTCATAGCGGCCGGGCTGAAGTGCTTCATAACGTCTTTGATTGCATCACTCTACGAGCTGTCGACAAGATGGGAATCGCCGTCCAGTCTGCAGCGCGGTTGCTTCGTCCAGGGGGCTGGTTGGCGATGATGACGACAGGCAAGGAGCTTGATGCTCTCAAGGCAGCGGCAGGAGCTGAGTTTGCCTGGATGCCTCTGGCTCATCTTCCCGGCGGCGAGGATCGGCTGCTGGCAGTGGGAGAGCGCAAGATCAGTTTGCCAGCTTGATGAGGGCCAGCTTGCGAATCGCGGCCAGATCCTTTGGCGACTTGACTGTGGGTCGAAGTCCTGTCCCCTCCGGGTAGCGTAGCGCTTCATTGAGCAATTTGAGTGTGCTTTTCGAGAGATCGGCTTGCCGCGCAGCAGCAACCGCCTTATCGCCGAAGATAAAGGCAACGCGAAAGCAGCCAGAGCAAGGAGAGAGATAGATGATGTTTCTTTTCTTGACTTTAAGGCGGACCGACCAGCCGGCTTTTGGCGAGTAGGACTTCCACTCCTGGTCGACGACATTCTGCTCCGCTAACCAATCTATCAATTCCTTCCATACTGCGGCCGTTGGACCCAGGACCGCGATCACTTCTTCAGCCGTGGGCTGGGTATTTTTGCCTATGAAAGCATTCGGGTTTTCCATCTCACTCCTTTCCTTGTCTGAAAATTGATTAAATCGTCAACGGTGGAAGCACCCGGCGCAGGATTTCGGTCTGCTCGGGAGGCTCGTAGAAGGGATGGTTGCGGTAGACATTGGCCCCGGCCTCCATATAGGCGTCAAAGATTTCGGGGGATCGTTGTGCGGCGACATCCCGGACTCTCTGGACGTGAACCTGCGTGAACTCCAATTTGGCCGGGTCCACAAAGCCTGCGTTGATGAAAGCGCGGGTCTTGCGAGCGCATTTGCAGTCGTTTTCCGGATTGACGAGGCTACAGTTGTCGCGCAGATACTCGAAGAGATCGCGGCGCGCGCGGGAGAGAATCTGGCGGAAGTTGGCGGGAGTGACCTCGGCGATCTCGGCGCCCACCTGATCGCTGACCTGAAAGATTTCACCGAGAATGAAGACGAGGCGCTGACGGCCGTCCAGGCAGAGCAACGTCCCGATCATGCAGTTGTTTTTGGTTTCTTCGATCAGGATTTCGATCGGCACAGGCACGGTGCGCGGGTCGGGGAGATCGAGATCGGGAACCTGACGCAGCCCGGCGGAAGCGACGGTAAAGGAGCAGATAGCATCTGCGGCGGCCCACTTGGGCTTTTTTACGGTCAAAAGGTGGTTGAAGGCGATGCGATAAAGCCAATTGCGGAATTTCGCCTCACCCCGGAACCCGGGCAAAGCTTTGATGATCTTGAGCAGGATTTCCTGTGTGGCATCCTCGGCGTCGGCACGGCGATGGAGCATACGGAGGGAAAGATTGAAGAGCCAGGGAAGATGGCGCGTGAGGAGCAGATCGAGTTGATCGCGGCGGCCAGCCTTTGCCCCGGCTACGAGTTCTTTGTCCGGATCGCACAGGGAGTTCTCAAGGAAGGGGTTTTGCAGTGCTACAGGTGTCGTTTGCATGGAAAGCCTCCTACAGTTAAGACAATCCGGATCGAGCTATGTGACAGTTGCCGAGAATTTCTTAGATGAGGACTGGAAGGAATTGTAATTGGAATGGATGGGAGTAGGTAAGGGCGTGTTCCACGTGAAACAAATCAAGAAGCTGGCCCATTGCGTCTAGGAACAGTTCCACGTGAAACAATTTTAATTATTCTCCGAAATGAGCGAGTTCCAGATTGGGCACATGAAAAACTTGCGGATACCCTGCCTGCAATTTGCTCCATAATACGAAAGATTTCCACCGAAAGCCTCTTTTGCTATCCGGTCATGAGGAGATGCGCAACCCGCCACGAAAGCCTTGCTCTGCTAGAATTTGCCGCGTTTTTGCTTCGCCCCGCCGCAAGGGGTTTCCACAGCTTGGCTTAGTTCTCCACAGCGTCAGCTCCTACCCGCAAAATGGCTCCTGCTATTAGTCTTGAAATCCATGGGCAAGATACTCGGCATTGTCAACCAAAAGGGCGGAGTTGGCAAAACCACTACAGCGATCAATCTGGCCGCCTGCCTCGCACTTGAAGGCCTCAAGGTACTTTTGGTGGACTGCGATCCGCAGGCGAACTGTTCCTCAGGACTCGGATTTCAGCGGGACGACAACCGGCACTCTATCTATGACGTGCTGATGGGCGAGGCTCCGGCAGAGCAGGTGATTCTGCCCACGGAGATCGATTTGCTGTCGCTGCTACCCGGCTCGAAGAACCTGACCGGCGCGAATATCGAGCTGGCCGGGGCCGAGGACCGCGCGATTCGTTTGCGCATGGCACTCGAGCCTATTCAGGATGGTTACGACCTGGTGATTCTGGATTGCCCGCCGGCGCTTGACCTGCTTACCCTCAACGTTTTGGCTGCGGCTGACACGCTGATTGTACCGATGCAGGCTGAGTACTTTGCACTGGAGGGAATATCGGAGCTGATTTCGACCCTGGAACGGGTGAGAGCGGCCTTCAATCCGACGCTGACCATCGAAGGTGTGCTGCTGACCATGTACGACGACCGCACTAACCTGGCCCAGCAGGTGACCGAAACCTTGCGCGAGTACTTCAAGGAGCGGCTCTTCCGCACGGTGATTCCGCGCAACGTGCGGCTGGCCGAGGCGCCCAGCCACGGCAAGCCTGTGGCTCTTTACGATGCGCGTTCGCGGGGAACCGAGGCCTACTTCGAGCTGGCTGGGGAGTTTCTTGCGCGCAATGGGATCGAGCCTCCGTCTCGGAAGGGACGCATCGCCGGCGAGCCGGAGGTTGTGGCCCGGAAATTCCTGCGTTCCTGACGGCTGTTTGAATGCAGTCATCGTAACCGCCAGTACTTTAGCTGACACAGATTTGAAATGCTCTGGTTATTCACCGGAATAAAGGATTCTGAATCATGATCAACGCCGCACCCGACACGAAACGCCGCGCACTGGGCAAGGGACTGGACTCGCTGTTACCCCGCGTGCAAGCCGCTCCCGCTCCCACAAAAGCCGATACGGAAGGGGGCAAGCCGCTGGAGATTCCCCTCGATCAGCTAGATCGCAATCCCTTCCAGACCCGCTCGCATATGAACGAGGAGCAGATTGTGGAGCTGGCAGCGTCGATCAAGGCGAACGGGGTGGTGCAGCCGGTGCTGGTGCGTCCGCTGGCCAACGGCCGCTTTCAGCTCATTGCCGGAGAGCGGCGCTGGCGGGCCTCGGAGCTGGCAGGAAAGACTACGATTCCGGCCATTCTGCGGCAGGTCTCCGACGAACAGGCGATGGAGATCACCATCGTCGAAAACCTGCAACGCGCCGATCTGAACGCGATGGAGCAGGCGCGCGCCTTTGAGCGGCTCTCGCGCGAGTTTCATATGACCCAGGAGCAGATGGCGGTGCGCACCGGCAAGGACCGAGCAACGGTTGCTAACTTCTTGCGTTTATTGAAGTTACCTGCTTCTGTGCAGGCGCGGGTCGAGGCCGGCGAGCTGAGTTTTGGGCACGCGCGGACACTGCTGTCCTTTGAGCACTCGGAGGAGATGGAGAAGGCGGCGCAACGGATTGTCGCGCTTTCGCTTTCTGTTCGCCAGACGGAGAGCTACGTGCAGGGCCTCATTCATCCCGAGCGCGCCGGCAAGAAAGAGGCCAAGCCCGAACCTCCCGTCGATCCGAATATTCGCGCGGTCCAGGAGCGGTTGCAGCGCGCCCTCGGACTGAAGGTTCACATTGAAGACCACGACGGCCGTGGCAAAGTCATTATTGAATACGCGCGGCTGGAAGATTTTGATGGGCTGCTGGAGCAGTTGGCCGCGGAGTGACGCGAGGAAATCGGGAATACGTGAACCCGGCCGCTGGTCCTCAAAAGATAGAGAGCATATAGCACTATCGCCGCAACTTACCTATTTCCAAGCGCTTACAGTCACAAAGCGACGGGTCGACTGGTAGTGGGCGATGAGTTGGGCGGCGGCGGCTAAGGAGGGGGCGCGGTTGGCGGCTGTGTCCGAGTGGCTGCCGTCGTGAAGGACGATGTTGGCGGCTCGGCCTTGGCGGTGCAAACGATCGATTTTGTGGGTGAGCTGGCTGGCGATGGCGTCGGCTGAAGGGTTCTTCCAGTCGGAGGTCATCGCGTTCCACAGGACCGGGAGCATGCCCAGGCGCCTTGCAGCGCGCAGAACCTCAGGGCGGCGCGCGCCAAAGGGCGGACGAAAGTAGCGGATGGGCGCGCCGACAATCTGCTCCAGAGCTTGGCTGGTGCGGGAGAGCTCCTCGTCGATGCGGCGGCCCGAGGAGAGCGCCAGGTTGAGATGGCTCCAGGAGTGGTTGCCGATGAGGTGGCCGGCGGCGACGATCTGGCGCACCAGCGCGGGCTGGGCCTGAGCGCGGCTGCCGACGAGAAAGAAGGTCGCATGTACGTCGTGGCTGGCGAGAAGGTCCAGCAGGCGCGGCGTCCAGACGGGATTGGGGCCGTCGTCGAAGGTAAGCGCCAGTTCGCCGGGGCGCGGCGGGGCGATGAGCGTGGGGCCGAAGAGTTGCGAGGTCGGCCACATAGCCGCATAAGCGCAGCCACCCGCCGCCAGGGCGAGTCCGGCTGTTGCGCTGAGTCCGGCGGAGATTTCTGTGGCCAATGGGGAAAACATTCTGCCTACCAGTGTGCAGCGTGGGGGGCATGAACGGCAAGGTAAAGGTAACCGTACTTCCTGGCCGGGACGCTTCGGAAAAGTTTTGACAAATGCGGCAAGTTAGAGCAAAACCAGGGATACTGTGTCCTGACTAGCCTTGTCGAAGGTCGCCGCTCCCTGTTGGTCGCGTCGACTTGAGTGCCATGGTTTCGGGATACATCATCCCTGGTTTTGCTATAGCCTCGCTTCGCGAGGATGGCGAGAGTGCGAGTTCGCGAGTTGGCCAGCTTCAGGGTATACTTGGCTTGATCGGGCTGCATCCTGAGTGTTCGGAGCGGCACTGGAGACCTTATGAGCGTGACCAACTTTTCCGGCGGCGCGGATGCCGCTCCCCAAAGCGCTTTGATTGCAGGCGCATCCCTCCCAAAAGTCACCATGCCTGTGCTTGCCGAGATGAAACGGCAGGGCAAGCCGATTTGCGCGCTGACCGCTTACGACTATGCCACCTCACGCCTTGCGGACGAGGCCGGGATCGACCTGATTCTGGTGGGCGACTCGCTGGCGATGGTGGTTCTGGGCCACGAAAACACCCTAGCAGTGACTGTGGACGAGATGCTGCACCATACGCGGGCCGTGCGGCGGGGGGTGCGACGGGCGCTGCTGGTGGCCGATATGCCCTTTGGCAGCTATCACGGCACGGTGGGCGAAGGAGTGGGCAACGCGATTCGCTTTGTGAAGGAGGCGGGCGCGGAGGCGGTCAAGATCGAAGGGGCGCGGGTCGAGCTGGTCAGCGCGCTCAGCGAGGCCGAAATCCCCGTAGTGGGCCACTTGGGACTGACGCCGCAGAGCATTCACCGCATGGGCGGCTACCGGGTGCAGGCGCGCACCGCCGATGCCGTGCTGAAGCTGAGGGCCGACGCGCAGGCGCTGGCCGAGGCGGGTGCGGGGGCGCTGGTGCTGGAAGGGGTTCCGCGCGAGGTGGCCGCGGCGATTACCGCCGAGCTGCCGATTCCTACGATTGGCATTGGCGCAGGGCCGGATTGCGACGGGCAGATCCTGGTTTTTCATGATCTGGTGGGCCTGACTTTTGCTCCTGCGGCTAAGTTTGTGCGCCGCTATGGGGATGCCGGGGCGGTGATTCGGTCGGCCATCGAAGAGTATCGCGAAGACGTGGAGCGGCGAGCCTTTCCCAGCGACGAGGAGAGCTACCATTTGCCGGAAGCGGCGCGCCGGGCGCTGGAAGTGACTGAAAATACAGGGACGCTGAGAAAAGTCTGATGAAGATATTGCGCACAGTCGCCGAATTGCGCCAGTGGTCGCGCGAAGAGCGCAACGACGGCGGTAACACGATTGGCCTGGTGCCCACGATGGGGGCGCTGCACGCCGGACACGCCTCGCTGATTCGCGCCGCCTGTGCTTCGGTGGGCTACGTGGCCGTGAGCATCTTCGTGAACCCCACGCAGTTCGGGCCGAACGAGGATTATGCGCGCTATCCGCGCACCTTTGAGGCAGATTGCGCTCTGGCCAAGGCCGAGGGCGCTGACGTAGTCTTCGCTCCGCCGGTCGAAGAGCTTTATCCTGACGGTGCGGCGACCTTTGTCGAGGTCGAGGGGCTGAGCCAGCGTTTGGACGGCGCTTCGCGGCCGGGGCATTTTCGCGGGGTGGCCACGGTGGTGGCCAAGCTGCTGATCGCCTCGGAGGCGGATCGGGCCTTCTTCGGGCAAAAGGACGCTGCCCAGGTGGCCGTGCTTCGGCGGATGGTGGCCGACCTGCGACTCGCTGCCGAGATCGTGGTCTGCCCCATCGTCCGCGAACCGGACGGGCTGGCGCTCAGCTCGCGCAACCTTTATCTCAGCCAGACAGAACGCACTCAGGCACTTGCGCTCAGTCGTGCGGTTCGGCAGGTGGAGGCGTTGGTGGCTGGGGGTGAACGGCGGGCCGAGGCACTCGTTGCTGCCGCACGACAGACCATTTCCGCTGAGCCTGATGTGCGGGTGGATTATACCGAGTTGGTGAATTGGGCAACGCTGGAGCCGGTGGAGATTGCCGCTCCGGGAAGCCTTTTTGCCGTGGCCGCATGGGTTGGGGCTACGCGGCTGATCGATAATACGGTCCTCGCCTGACGCCGACTCGCCATTACAATGAGTGCATGAGCAAACAAGTCATCGCAACCGACGAAGCTCCTGCCGCGATCGGGCCTTATTCTCAGGGCGTGCGGGTTGGGCATCTTGTGTTCACTGCCGGCCAGGTGGGCGTCGACCCGTCGACCCAGCTGGTGGTCGCGGGCGGCATCACGGAACAGACAACGCGCGCCTTCGAAAACCTGAGGGCCATCCTCGAAGCAGGGGGATCGAGTCTGGCGCAGGTGGTCAAGGCTACTGTGTTTCTGAAAAACATGAATGACTTTGCCGCCATGAACGCGGTCTACGCCAGCTATTTTGAGCGAGAGGACGCGCCACTGCCCGCCCGCAGCACCGTCGAAGTCGCTCGTCTGCCCAAGGACGTGCTGGTGGAGATTGAACTGGTGGCCGAGGCCTGAGGTCTAAGTTCCTGCCGCTTTTGCCGGGCCGCGTGCATCCCATGGACGGGATGTCCAGGAGGCTTGCATGAGCGAGGGTCCAGAAAAGGTTGTGCGGAGTGAGGCGGAGTGGCGCGCGCTGCTCACGCCGGAGCAGTACAGTATCTTGCGCGAAAAGGCCACCGAGCGGCCCTTTACCGGCGCGCTGACTGAGAACCACGAGACAGGGAACTACCACTGCGCAGGCTGCGGGACTCTGCTTTTTCTGAGCGGGGCCAAGTTCGACTCCGGCTGCGGATGGCCCAGCTTTCTACTGCCTGCCGACTCGAAGGCCGTTGCCGAACACGAGGACCGGAGCGTGGGCATGCGCCGCGTCGAGGTTACCTGCGCCCGCTGCGGCGGCCATTTGGGCCACGTCTTTCCCGACGGACCACGCCCCACCGGGCTGCGCTACTGCATCAACTCCGCTTCGCTCACCTTCGAGCGGGCCAGGTAAGGCGAGTTGGAACTCGGCTTGGCTCTTCATGGATGGGGCGGATTGAGAATTGGATCTTCTTCATCCTCTCGCCAAACCAGCGAGGACTGGTTATCCATTTAGCCAGTTAGCCACCGCTTCGCGGTGATAGCGAGTTCGCGAGTTAGCGGGTTCATTGCTGGCGTGACTTGCAGCAGCGAATCGGACTGCTCTTTATGGACGGGGCGCTCTGGATTGGATAAGATTTGTTCCGTCTCGGAGATCGTGTCAAAGAGACTTTGTTGAAGAATCTTGGTTAAGTGGTTGAAATAAAAGTGGATAATGATACTATTTTGAATTGCATGGAATTCCGTATCGATTCGATATGCTGAGAACATTCAACAAGAAACAGAGCGGCAGGGGAGAGAAGACGAGGCTTTCCTGATTTTATTCGGACAACTTCCGCGGATTCGCAAGCGTGGGGAGAGACTGAGAGCGCTTTGAGAGAGCGAGAGGGTGTTTTGACCTTAGCGAAGGGCCGCACGGGGAAGAGGCGTAAGCGGCCAAAGGCGGAATGGCTCTGGCAGGGTAAACTCTTGAAGCGATTCGGGCATTCTCCGAGTTGAGGCGGAGCAGCGAGGGGCTGAGCAAGACGGCTTCCTCAGAAAAAAGAAGAAGCCGCAGACCTTCGCGGCGACCGATGGACCAATTCGGCGGAAGCAGGGGGCAAATCCGGAGAGGAATTGCCCCCTTTCCCTTTCTACGGAGTCGTGAGTCAGGCCGTGGAATGGCGGGACGGGATTGGCGGACAAATGGAGCAGGCAAGACAGATGCATCCGGTGGCGCGGAAGCCACATGGAAGAGGGGCCCAGAAGAGCGTGGTCAACCGCGGCAAAGCAAGGATGAACGCAGCGGCAGACAAGGCCCTGGAGTTGAACAGCGAAAGGATAGCGAAGTCGCTGTTGAATAGCACACTTGGCGGAAACCAAACCAGCGCAAAGCTGCTGTTTGCCCTTGCAGATGGGCAAATCGATTGCGAGGACGAAATCGTAGTGCAGGGTTTTGTGAGCCTTGCAGAGCGGTTGGCGGCCGAACCGGAGAGCAGCGCCGAGGAGATCGACGCAGCGACGGAGTAGCTTCGACCGATGTGAGCCGGAGGATTGACGATCCGGTCCGATTGTATTGCACACAGAGACGAGCCAATGCAAGTTCCTCGAGTCCGCGGCTCATGAACAGGGCGGATTGAGGGTTGTGGTTTCCCACCCTTGGCGCAAGAACAAGAACGCGCCAAGGATGGGGCACCCAGCGAGTCAGTAAGTCAGCGAATTATCGCTGAAGACAAGACTTTGCAGGGATGAAGGCAGAGAGGGAAGGTCTCTTTGCGTTACTCCCAGGAAGAAAGAAGAGAGACGGATGAAGCTCACGAATCACGAGTGGTTGCGCGCCTGCGGATGGCTGGGACTGTTGTCGATAGTGATGGGTCTGACGGGCATGGGGCTGGAGAGTGCAGCCCATGGGCAGGCGGTCAGCACAACGACGGTTCAGGGGACAGTATATTTGGCGAATGGTCAGCCTGGCACGGGGACGCTGGTGTTGAGCTGGCCATCGTTCACGACCGCGAGCGGCCAGTTGGTAGTAGCCGACAGTACGACGGTGACAATAGCACCGGATGGATTTGTGAGCGTGAATCTAGCTCCGAACCTGGGGGCGACGCCGGCGGGGCAGTTTTACACGGCGGTCTACTATTTGAGCGACGGGACGACGAGCACCGAGTACTGGGTGGTTCCGGTGGGGGCGCAGGTGACGCTGGGGCAGGTGCAGGCGCAGTTGATGCCGGCTGCGCAGGCCGTGCAGGCGGTGAGCAAGGCGTATGTGGATCAGGCGATCTCGGCTCTTGCGGGCGGCGTACTGACGGTCACGGGCGCAACGATGACCGGGCCGCTGACCCTGTGCTGTGATCCGACGCAGCCGCTACAGGCGGCGGACAAGCATTATGTGGATGAAAACATTGCTCTGGAAGTTCCGCTGGCGGGCGGGAGCATGACGGGGCCGCTGACGAGCGTGAAGATAGGTGCTCTGTATCAGGTAGACCAATTTTCCGGAGGGGATTTCGGAGCCAAGCTGAGTGCGTGCCTGAGCGGACTCAGCCAAACGCAAGGCGGGACGTGCGATGCGCGGAATTTTACCGGAACTCTGTCGATGGGATCGAACCTGACGATATCGACGGCGAATGCCACCGTGCAACTGCCTTGCGCCACGATTTCGACGGCCCACCAGGTGATTGTGACGGCAGGAACGAGGAATGTATCGCTACGTGGATGCACCTTGCGCGGCGCGAGCACGGCGAGCGGGAGCCAGGGCGGCACGGTATTTCTGTACTCGGGGACCGGGGCGATGGTGCAGGTAGGCGACCCGACCTATGCGGCGGATACGATGGGCTTCCACCTGGACAATGCGGTCATCAATACCACCTCCGCGGCGAGCGCGACGGCGCAGGGATTCCTGGCATACCGGACGCAGGAGCTGGATCTGGAAAGCATATATTTTCTGGGTAACTCGAACCAGACAGGCATGACACTGGATGGGACCGGGAATTACATAGGGGGAACGTTTTTCGACGATGAATTCACAGGATTCCAGACGGCTGTGAACGCGATCGGGCACCAGATATCGAATCCCGCGACGACCGATTGGCTGAACGCAAGCACGTTTGTGCGGCTGCACATCGACTGCCCGACGAGCGGAGGAAATCCTATCGGCGGGAGTTATGGCATCAATCTGCAACAGGGTGACGGAAACACGATCACCGGAGGGGATATCGAGGGGTGCGCGACTGCATTACATCTGGGTGCAAACGCGCAGAACAACACAATCGTTGGGCTGCGGAACGAGAACTCGACCAACCAAGTTGTGGCGGACGCGGGCAGCGCGTACAACAACTGGATGACCGGCGGCACGTTGTTCACAGGGGCGTTGACGGACAACGGCACGCGCAACAGCTTCCTCGATACATTTCACAGGAGTTTCAACGGCTTGAATGGTGATTGGTACGGGAGCCAGAAGGACGCCACAGTCACCAACCACTATCGCATTGGCATCGGGGCGAACAATGAGCGCGGATTACTAAACCGCTATCAAACTGACTATGGCTATCGGTGGACGACTGGCTTAACCGACGCGACGGCAGGAGAGCAGTTTTACGAAATTTTGGATGAACTGAACAATGTGTACCGCATATCGATCGGGCAGTATAACAACGGACAGTCGAGCACAAACAACCAGACAGTTATTAATTCGGCAGGGACCGGCGCAGTGGTATTGAATGGGTCGAATAACTCGGGGACCGGCGGGGTGGTGATCGGGTCGGGCGGAGCGAGCGAAACCACAGTGGCGGCAATCAACAACGCCGGGAACGCGCAGTTCAACGGAACGCTGCAGGTGGGCGGGACGTCAACTTTTGCAGGCACGCCAACAGTAAAGAACCAAGCGGATGCGGAAATTGATACAACTTTGTGGGCGGGATTAACGGCCAGTCAGAAGGAATCCTTCATCTACAAGGACTGGAATGGCAATAGCCAATGGTACATGGTGAAGGATGCGAGCAATAACTGGGCGCTCAACTCGGCAACCGGAGGGTTGGACAGCTTCAAGGCATACCAGAGCACCAACAGCGGCGACACCTACATTAATGCTTCCAACGCCGCCGGGGTTGTACGCATCAACTATGAAACAGGAGCCGGGACGGGATTCAATATCTACGGCGGCGGCAGCAGCAGCCTATATGCCAGCTTTACGGGCACAACAGCGATCAAGTTTCCGGGACTGGCTGCGAGCAGCGGCCATAACTGCCTGCAAATCGATAACTCCGGGTATATCACCAATACGGGCGCAGCCTGCGGCGCCGGGGGCAGCAACGGAACGGTCAACGCGGGGACCAGCGGGCAGATAGCTTATTACAGCGGCACGGGCACGGCCATATCGGGCACGAGCACGGTCTCAATCGCAGCAGGAGGCACCGGGGCTTCCTCCGTGTCTGGGGCACTGGCGAACCTGGGCGGTGCTGCGCTGACGGGAGCGTCATTCACCGGGCCAGTGAGCGTTGCCAGTACATTTTCGGTAGCGAACAACACGAGCAACGGGCCGCGGTACGATGTTACGAACGCCGCATTTGGCGCGAAGGGAGACGGAGCAACAGACGATACTCTTGCGATTCAGTCGGCATTCAACGCTTGCTGGAATAACGGCGGCTCTCCGCACGGCGGAATTATCGAGTTTCCGGGAGATCACAGTTATGTAGTATCATCGACGATCTACGCTTACGATGGTTGCCAGATCGAGGGAACAGTCGGCAATGCCGGAGGAGGATATGCCCCTCCAGGATTATTATGGAATGGTCCGACTCCGGGCGCTATCTACAACGTATCAAACGTCACCATCGCGGCCAACACGACGCCGGTCTATGCCTCAAGTTCTCCGGCCCCGTATCCGCAGCCCTACATTGCAACATTTACTGCGAACAATAGCCTTGCAGCAGGACAGTGGGTGGACATAGAAGGCTTAAGCACGCAAGGCGGCATGGGCCTGAACAGGGGAGTTGTCCAGGTGGCATCGGCAACCAGCACGACATTTACAGTTGTTGTGCCCTTCGGAGTTACCCCAGGAACATACACCGACACGGGAACGGCGACGGTGGCGAACGTATTTATCGCCTTCGATGCCAGTGCCCGATATGAGCAAGCAGTCAGCAATATAGGGCTTGGAAACAAAACAGCTACTCAAACGAATACTTATCAGGTTGGATTATACTTTGGATCGCGTGTAGATACCGGTACGAGGATATGGCACGGTGAAGTATCGGGAGCAACGGAGTACAGCTACTATTTCTCCGGCGGCGGCATTAACATTGATTTTGATAAGGGCTGGAGATCGGACGGAGCCGGGATTGCAGGAATCTACTGGCGAGTGGGAGGCAGCGACTCTTTTGGCATAGCCAACGGAACTGTGGACAACAACCGTGGAGCGTATGGCTCTTCAAGCAGCGGAGCAGCGGTGATGCTGGATAATCAAGCATCTTGCGGAGGCATCAACTTTACTTCCAAGAACGTAAAAGTCGAGGTCAATTCGTCGCTTACTCAGGGGCTGGGCGTATTTACGCTTTATGACTGCCCATCCGCGGGAAATGGCGAACAGTTCTTACTCAGTTTCGATACTACCTGGGTGGCTCCGGCATCCGGGAGCAGCGCAGGATTCAATTTTCCTTCGTTTGTTATGTCGCCGGCAAACGACAAGGCGCTGGTTCTGCACGCAACCAATAGCCAGTTTGGCAGCGGGACGGGATCGAACACCACAGCGGCATTTGTGGGGATACCAGGGCTCTGGCGGGGCAATATCCTTGGAGCCAGCGGATGGACTCCGCTGCTTACCTATGCACCTTCGATAGGAAGTTCCAGCGTAGGCCCAACCACATCGTCTTCTCCAGCGCAGATCATCGGCGACCTGAACATCAGCCAGTTATGGCAGTACGGCATTCATGCTTCCAATCTTCTGTACGCGGACACTGCATTTGCGGCGCTTCCGAACGGAACAACGTTGTATGCAGGCCAGATTCTTGCCCCGCCGAGCTATTGGAATGGAGCCAACGGCAAGCGGTACGCTCTCGATGTGGTTTACCAAACCGGAACAACCGGCACCCCGAATGGCGGAGGCACCACCTGCACCGGCACGAGCGGCACCAGCATATTGATTTGCACCAGCGCCACAGACCTGTCTACAGGGCAGAGAATCACCATCGGCACCGATGCAAACAAGACAATCAATTACGTGGATGCAACCCAAACGGGCGCCGTGCTGGTGAATATTGGAGGCAATCTCGGCGCGACTTACTCGACCGCGACAGCGCTTTCATTCTCCGCACCGGTGTTAGGGCCGGAGATTCAGATGCCGACAAAATCCTCCGCAGCGCCATCGTCTCTGGCGTGGTCGCAAGGGGACATGGAACAGAACTCAGGGGCCACGGCGAATGGAGTTGCGGCGTGGGTAAATGTGGGGGCAGGCACACCGGGAACATGGGCTGGAATTCCGCTGGGCAACAGCAGCGGGCAGATCGCGGTATCTCAACTGGCACCCGCGTCTCTTCAGGGCACAGATACAAAGGTGCTAACGGCAGGAACAGTATCCGGCACAGGAATTACTCTTTGCACAGATGCGAATGGCGGCGCGACAACTTCAGGCTGTAGCTCTGGCTCATTTGTGACGAGCACTCCACATTGGTTGCAATACCTTGGAACCGGCGCGGATGGATCGTATGAGTACAGTTCGACGGCAAGCTGCACAACCGGCCCGACACACTGCGTAATCAACTGCACTTCGTCAGCTCCCTGCAATATCACGAACGGCGAAATACTTGCTACAAGTTTCCAGATAGATTCAGGGGCTTATGTCTACACCAGCATTGTCAGCAGCATGGGGTTTGTGGTTCATTCGCAGGGCGCGTGCAACCTCTACGGGACCATGCTTTTGAATGGGGTCAAGAGCACTTGGCCGAATACTAACAAAGGGATATGTGGTGCAAGCTCTGGCGGCTCCGGAGGTGGATCGGCTGCTGGTGCGAGCGGGGTAGCAAGTTATCCAGCGACAGCGGAAGCTGGCACTGGGCAGACCAATGGCGGTGCAGCCGGTGCATCAAGCGGCGGCAATGGAGGTAATGGCGCCTCTATCGCATCTCAGCTTCAACGGGCGTTGGCAGCAGACGGAGCGGGCGGACTGGATGGGCTATATTTGACTGGCGCAACCGGAGTACAAGGCGGCAGCACGGGCGGCGCGGGCGGTTATGCGGGGCAAGGACTGGTGATGTCTTGCGCTTCGATCAACGGGACTGGCGGCGTGATCGACCTCAGCGGAGCCTACGGGATGCCTCCGGCTGCAAACTCGACCGGAGCAGGCAGCGGCGGGGGCGGGGGCGTCGGGATGCTTTCTTCTCAAACGACTGTTTCGACGTGGCCGACGATCTATGCGGCGGGCGGACCGGGTGGATTGGTTACAGTGCCGGAGGCTCTTGGAACGTCAGGCAGTTGCACGACGCAGCCGAAGGCGACGCTGGGAGTGACGAGCGGGGCTTTGAATGGCACCTGCACGGTGGTGCAGGCGGGAGCGGGATGCGGCTCGGGCACGAACGTCACGTTCAACGTGGTCGGTGGAGGCGGAACGCTGGGCACCGGGACGGTGAATCCGACCTGGAGCGGCGGGGTGCTGGCCTCCTGCACGACGACGGCTGGTACTTCCACGGGCTACACGGCGGCAACGTATACGACGGCGGGCACCGGCGGAGATGGCGGGAATGGATGGTACGTGGAATTTGCGGGGTGGTAAGCAAAAGCGGCTTGGAACGCCGACTTTCACTCCCGATGAAACGGCTGGTTGGGTTCCTGGTTTCCCACCCTTGACGCAAAAAACGCGTCAAGGATGGGGCACCCAGCATTTGGGGCGCAGTGTGTTTGTTTGGCCGTAATAGGCAAGCGAGCCGGGTAGCACAGGATGACAGCCTTTTGCGAAATGTTCCTATCGGGCCGGATCCATCATTTCGCCAATCCGGATGAAATGGGGGATCCGTGGCGGAAAGAACGGAAGGATGCGCGGCTGCCGCAGAGGATTGGAATTTTTGCCCGGAGGCGCTGAACAGGGAGGAACTGGAGCGGTATGGGCAGATTCTGGATGCTCGTCCGGCGAGCCTGCATGGAAAAAGCGTGGGGATGGCGCTGGCCGCGCAGCTTCTGAAGGTGAGGATGCGCGAGGGCAAAACGGCGCTGCTGAAGGCGAATGCGGCGCAGCGGGCCTTCGAGCGGCGGCGAGGCGAGCGGAACATTGTGCTGAAGGCGCGGCAGATGGGGCTGACGACCTGGGCGGCGGCGCGATTTTTTCTGAAGACGATCACGCATCCGGGGACGCTGACACTGGAGGTTGCGCATACGCAGGAGTCTGCCGAGGAGATTTTCAGGATCGTACACCGGTTTCTGGACTGGCTGCCGGAGAATCTGCGCGAAGGGATCTTGCGGACTTCGCGGGCGAATGTGCGGCAGATTGTCTTTCCGGAGATCGATGCGCAGTACCGGGTGGTCTCGGCGGGCGACCGGAATGCGGGGCGGGGATTGACGGTGCAGAATCTGCACTGTTCGGAGCTGGCGCGATGGCCGGGAGACCCGGCGGAGACGCTGGCGGGGCTGCGAGCATCGCTGGCTCCTGGAGCGGAGCTGATTCTGGAGTCAACGCCGGACGGAGTGGGCGGATGCTTCCACGAGGAGTGGCGGAAGGCCGGCGAGATGGGGATGGTGCGGCATTTTTTTCCTTGGTGGATGGAGCGGCGGTATCGGGCGAAGGCGGTGGATGCAGGCAGCCTGACGGACGAAGAGTGCGATCTGATGGCGCGGAAGCGCCTGAATCTGGAGCAGATAGGCTATCGGCGGCAGATTCGGGCGGATTTTCGGGGGCTGGCGCGGCAGGAGTACGCCGAGGATGAAGAGAGATGCTTTTTGGCCAGCGGGGATTCGGTCTTTGAGCTTGAGGCGATTGAGGCGCGCTTGGCGGCGATGGCTCCTCCGGTGGAGGTGCGGCTGAATGGGGAGCTGGAGGTTTGGCTGCCGCCGCTGAAGGGCAAGGAGTACCTGGTAGCGGTGGACCCGGCAGGCGGCGGAAGCGAGGGCGACTACTCGGCGGCGCAGGTGCTGGAGATGGAGACGGGATTGCAGTGCGCGGAGTTTGCCGGACATGTGGGCGGGTTGGAGCTGGCGCGGCTGGTGACGGCGCTGGCCACTGAGTACAACCGGGCCTGGCTGGTGGTGGAGAGGAACAACCACGGCAGCGGAGTGCTGGCTCTGATCGAGTCGGTGTGCGGCTATGGGAAAATCTACCAGCAGGGGGGACAGGCGGGCTGGCTGACGACTTCGATGAGCCGGCCGGCGGCACTGGGGCGGCTGGATGCGGGGCTGGTGGAGCAGCCGGAGCGCTTCCAGAGCCGGCGTCTACTAGCCGAGTGCCGGAGCTTTGTGCGCATGCCGAATGGCGGGAGCGGGGCTCGGCCGGGGACGCATGACGACCGGGTGATGGCGATGGCGATCGGGCTGGGGGCGCGGGCGGAACTGCTGGGAAGGGCGAGTCGCTAGCTCCTAGCCTCCAACTTTCAGCTGCTGGCAAGTGAGAGGCCGGTTGAGGTTGGTGGTATCCCACCCTTTTCGCAACGAACGCGAAAAGGATGGGGCACGGAGCATTTGTGGCGCATCCGGAGAATCGTTTATTGCAGAAGGAACAGAGTTTGGGCTTTGAGCTAGAAGCTGGAAGCTGTTTTTCTGGGTCTGAGCGCTTAGAATTCGATAAAGGTTGCAGACGAGGCGGGGGAACGAAGTTGGCGGTTCTGGCGGTGCAGCAGATCCGACGGATGCGAGGCGGCGCGCAGGGCCAGTTGATGCTGGGCGCGGACGGGCACGTGTACGTGGTGAAGTTCCAGAACAACCCGCAGCATACGCGGGTGCTGGCCAACGAGTTTCTGGCCTCCAGGCTGGCGGCGGCGGTGGGGCTGACGGCCGCGGAGACGGAGTTGGTGGAGGTCTCCAACTGGCTGGTGGAGAATACGCCGGAGCTGGAGATGGACCTGGGCAAGACGCGGGTGCGCTGCCAGGCGGGATTGCAGTTCGGGTCGCGGTTTGTGGGCGGGCTGATGCCGGGCCAGGTGGTGGATTTCCTGCCCGAAGAGCAGATGACCGAAGTGAGGAACCTGGACGAATTCGCCGGGATCCTGGCGCTGGACAAGTGGACCGGTAATGCGAATGGCCGGCAGGCGGTCTTTCAGCGCAAGCAGCGGGAACGGCGCTACCGGGCGGTCTTTATTGACTTTGGGTACTGCTTTCACGCCGGGGAGTGGAAGTTTGAGGATGCGCCGCTGCGCGGGGTGTATTACCGCAATGATGTGTACCGGGAGATCAGAGGATGGGAATCCTTTGAGCCCTGGCTGACGCGGCTGGAGACCCTGGCGGCGGAGACGGTGTGGGCGGCGGCCAGCGAGGTTCCGCCGGAGTGGTACGGCGGCGACCTGAGTGAGATGGAAGCGCTGGTGGAAAAGCTGCTGGCGCGGCGCGGCCGAATCCGGGAGCTGATTACGGGGTTCGGGAAGACGGGGAGAGAGCCATTTCCGAAATGGGTGGAGATGAGGAAAAAAGGGGAAGAGGGTTGGAAAGAGGAGCGGTGGGGGACTAGCATGAGAGTGAATTGAGAGGCAGCTATCAGCCTTCAGCTATCAGCCTTGGAATTGGACAACATCGGCAAGCTGAGGGCTGAAGTTTGAAAGCTTACATCGATGAGTAGCAACAACCAGCGGCGAGCGTGCGAGTTTCAACTGCTTCGGTATGTGCCGGATGCGGTGAGGAACGAGTATGTGCATATCGGGGTGATCCTGCGCGAACAGCGCGGCCTCCAAACGAACAGTCCGGCGGCGGCCGGGCCTGAGCCTCCTCTGGTCCGTTTTACCCGCGACTGGCGGCGGGTGCGCTGCCTGGACCCGGAGGCCGACACCGCGCTGCTGGAGGGGATGGAGAGCGAACTGCAGAAGCGCTTCGCGGCCGATCCGGAGGGGAATCTGATGCGGCTGCTGAATGAATCGCTCTCGCTGAGCGTGCAGATGACCGAGGCCAAGGCCTATCTGGCGGAGAGCCTTCCGGCGGGGATGGAAGAGCTGATGCGGCTGTATGTGGAGCCGCCGGCTCGAGAAAGAATTCCGCGGCTGAGCGGACGCGCCGGCATTCAGGCGAAGATGCGGACGGAGTTCGAACGGGCCGGGGTGTGGGAGCTGCTGCGGAAGAGGATCGCGGCTTCGGAGTACACGCGGCCGGGGGATCCGCTGCGGATTGATGTTGGTTATCGGCCGAATGGGGTGATCCGCATGTTTCATGCGGTGAGCCTGGAGCCGGGCGTGGAGATGGCCAAGGTGCTGGCCTTCTCGGCGGCGGGATTGCGGGCCGGGGTGGAGCGGGTGGAAAAGGCCAGCCTGGAGCTGACAGCCGTGATTGAGCCAGCGGCGCGGCTGGGAGCGAGCGACGAGGAACCGGAACGGTTGGAGATGTACCGGTTTGGCGTGGAGACGATGGAGGAGCACCAGATCCAGGTGCTGACGACCTCGGACCTGGGGCGGGTGGCGGAGACGGCGCGGCGGGAGCTGCGGGTGTGAAAACGCAGCTAACAGCTTTCAGCTATCAGCTATAGATTGACAATGAATAGTTACAAGTCAAAGAAAAAAGTTAGCTGGAGTTTGCAGATAGTTTCTGGACTTTGTTGTAGGATTGGTTTTGTGAGTGAGAAGCTGGTATCTGCGGGCGGATAACTTCCAGTCTTCAGGTGATAGCTCAAACGGATAACTGTTAGCTGAAGGCTGTTAGCTGTCAGCTAGAAAAGGCATGGCTCTTTCCGGGGCCGTGCCTTTTTGTTTTTGGGGCGGCGGGAAAAGGAAGGTGCGCGTGAAGGTAGGAGAACAGTTGCGGGAGATCTGGCGGCAGGCGACGGGGAGCGGCCGCGAGCCGGCCAGCGCGGGAGGGTTGGAGGCGAGGGCGGAGGCGGAGCGCAGAACGCTGGCGCTGCCTTCGATTTTGAGTCCGGTCCAGTTTCCGGGCCAACTGCTTCCCAAGCCGACGCCGATGAATCTGCGCCGGTTTGCGGAGACGCCGGTGGTGCGCCGGGCGATCAACGTGATCAAGGACCGCATTGCGGCGATGGACTGGCAGGTGCGGGTGCGGCGCGGCGTGAAGGCGGGAGAATTGGACTTCGCGGAGCGCAAGCTGCGGGCGCTGCGCAGGACGCTGGAAGAGCCGAATGCCTCGGACAGTTTTCGCACTTTGATTGAACAGGTGATCGAGGACGCGCTGACGGGCGGATACGGGGCCATCGAGATGGAGCCGACCGGGGATGGGGAGCGGCCGGCGATGCTGTGGGCGGTGGATGGGGCATCGATCCGAATCAATCCCAGGTGGGATGGGCAGCCGGAGTCGCCGCGGTATGCGCAGACGCTGCCGGGACAATTGGAGTCGAGCGCGATCGATTTGCGCGACGATCAGTTGATGTATGTGCGGATGAATCCGCGCAGCTTTACGCCCTTTGGGCTGGGACCGCTGGAAGTGGCCTTCGAGACGGTGAATCAGTTTCTGAGCGCGCACCGGTTCGCGGGCAAACTGGCGGCCAATACGGTGGCGCAGTATGCGCTGTGGCTGAACGAGGCGACGCCCACGCAGCATGACCGGCTGATCCGCTGGTGGCAGGACGAGATCGAAGGAACGGGGCGGGTGCCGTTGATTTCGACCGAGCAGAAGCCGGAGGTGCTGCGGTTTGCTCAGGGGACGGATGCGGATATGCGGCTGGCCTGGCAGGAGTTTCTGATCCGCATGGTGGCCAACGCATTCGGATTGCCGCCGCTGATGCTGGGCCTGGAGGCGGATGTCAACAAGTCCACAGCCACGGAGATGACCGATGAGGCCTTCCGCGGGGCGATTTCGCCGTTGGCGATGCTGCTGGCCGGGCACATTACTCGTGATCTCTTCGACAAGTGCATTGGCTGGCGGGAGTTTGAGTTTGTCTTCAACGAACTGAATGCGAGGGACGAGGAGACAGAACTGGCGGTGCAGGTGCAACTGCTGCATGCCGGTGTGTTGACGGTGAACGAGGTGCGGGCCATGCGTGGGCTGGGACCGCTGGGGCAGGATGGGGCAGTGCAGTTGACGGGCGAAGCGGCGAGGGAGCAGACAGGGTAACGGAATTCAGCCCGGCCGCTGAGTGAAAAAGCATTGGCCGGGCAAGCGAAAGCAGATGGGCGGAGAGCGCATGCGATTGGAAGCGATGGCAGTAAGTATTCCCCAAATGGATGGGCACCCGAACCGGGTGGCGTTCGAGGGGGTATTAGCGATGGTGAATGCAGCCAGCGACAAGGCGCCGGCGGGGGCGCGCGGACACCGAGTGATGCTGATGCGCGAGGCCGCGGAGAAGGCGCTGCCCTCGCTGCTGGGCATGGCAGTGGACTATCGGCCGGGATGGGACGGCCACGACGCGCGGCGCAAGATCGGGTTGCTGACCGAGGCGGATATTGTCGGGCAGCGGCTGGTGGTTCGCGGATACCTGTATGCGCGGGACTTTCCCGAAGTAGCGGGGGCAATTCAGGCGCAGTCGCCCGAGTCGATGGGTATGAGTTATGAGTTGGCCGACGCGCGGGTGGAAGATATGCGGGCCGAGGTGTGGAAGCTGACCCGCGTGACCTTCACTGGAGCGGCAATCCTGCTCCGGGAGAAGGCGGCCTACCGGGCCACGAGCTTCCGCATGGCGTGTTAGCGGAACGGTATGCGGCCAAATCAGAAGGTTAGCAAAGAGGCTTCGCAATGCGAAGCCTTTTTTGTTAGCAAATCAGCGCGGTAAGTACGAGCCAAACAGTCAACAGAAAGGAGTGGCATGGAAAAGGAAGAGAGAGAGATCGCGGAGCGGCTGGAAGCCGCGACGAACCTGCTAGAGCGGACGCTGGGCTGGCTTGAGGAGCGGCAAGGCGCCTTGAGCGGCGAAGTGGAACGGATTTCTGCGACCGTCGAACAGAGCCGGCGGGAGGCGGAACTGGCGGAAAAGCTGGCTTCGGCCGAACGGGAACTGGCGGAATTGAAGGCTGGGTCTGCACAGAATGTGTTGAGTCCGCTGCGCAGGACGCTGCCCTCGACAACCAGCGAGATGCTGGCCAAGCACGGCATCGGCGAGGGTCCAGTGGACGTGCGGACCCTGGATGCGGCATTGGCCGGATTGAGCCTCGAGCAGCGCATCGCGGTCAAAAGCCAACTGCTGCGGGCAGGCGCAATCACGTAAAGGCAGCTTTCAGCTTCTAGCTACTAGCTTCTAGCTAAAAGCTGGGGAGACTCGGTCAGGATGATTGCAACAGACCGGGACAAGCGGCGAGAAATCAATTCGGGAGCCAAGAAAAACCCGGAGAATACTCTGCCGGAAACGTGTAAAACCACCGCTCAGATAGAAAATCTGACAGCTAGAAGCTAGTAGCTGGAAGCTGTTCTTCGAGCAACGACAGGCCCCATGGAGGGGGCGGAAAGAGCCTATGAACGCAACCTTTGCAGACATTCACGCGGCAGCAGATTATATCGGGCCTGGCGCCATCGAAGTTCCGTTGTATCAGACCGAGATTTTCGACATCTGCCGGCGTTCGAGCCCCTTCGGGCAGCGCATCAAGCAGGTACCGGCGACCGGGCATCCGTCGCGGTTCTTCGAGGAGACGGCGATCCCGAATCCGGGAACGTCGGGCTTCGTCAATCCACGCAGCATCGTGCCGGTGGTGGTAAGCCCGACGCGGGTGGAGCGGAGCGTTCCGCTGAAGGCGATCGTTTCGCAGATCAATTACAACCTCTTCGACATCGAGCTGGGCGACCAGCAGAAGCAGTTCGCCTATCTTCAGGCCAAAGACCTGGTGGATACGGTGAGCGGCGTGATGGTGGCGCACGATGTGGCTCTGTGGAACGGCAACGACACCAGCCTGAGCACGCCCACGACCACGCAATACATGGGCGCGATCGGACAGATTGCAGCCGCCGGCGGCCTGACGACAACCATCGGCACCACGGCTTCGATTGTGGACGGAATCAAATCGGCAGTGGCGCAGATGGTGGCCAGCAATGGCTTCCATGTTCGGCCCACAGCGATCTACGCCAACCCGGTGCTGCTGGACCTGATTGACCGGGAAATGAAAACCGAGTTCAACGTGGTGCTGAATACCGACAACATCACGGGTGGAGTCCGGGTGAAGATGCTTTCGACGCAGGCGGGCGATCTGCCGCTGATTCCGGATTGGAGCCTGGGTTACACGGGCACGCCGGGATCGGGCACGGCGGTTCTTCCGGCCTACATCGTGACCGAGGATCTGATCGAGTACCACTGGCTCGGCGATCCGACGCCGCGCATCTTCCAACTGGGGCTGCCGAACTCGCTGGCTTACCAGTATGTCGCGGTCAAGTTCGGCGCCATCGTGGTCAAGGGCGCCAACTACGCGCATTACCAGGTGCTGGTGGACCGGTAGATGGAAACCAGGGACTGAGGGACTAGGGACTAAGGGACTAGTCCCTCAGTCCCTAGTCCCTGTTTTTTGAAAGGAAATGGCATGGCATATCTGCAGCCAGTGGATTACCCGAATTATGGATTGCCGGCAGGCACGACGGCGGACTGGATCACGGCCGCGACGGCATTGATCAACAGCTACTGCAGGCGGCCGGACCTGAACGTGATCCAGTACACGGAGCGGCTGCGGCTGGTGAGCGGAGCGCAGACGGTGTACCTGAGTTATTTGCCGCTGACGCCGCTGGGATCGGCCACAACGCCGATCATCAGCATCGAAGGACGCTACACGAGACCGCGGCGCGGAGAAATTCCGAACGAGGCGTTGTTTGAGATTGCGCTGGCATTTTCTCTGCCGGGGCAGTGGACGGCGATCGATCCTAACTCCGTGGACTTTGACCCCAACACCGGGGAGTTGACGCTGCCATGGAATGTGCTGGGGCTGCCTTACAACGAGGTGGCGGTCACTTATACGGCCGGCCTCGCGACGATTGGCGACGACGTGAAGACGGCGTGCGCGCAGATTGTGCGCAATGCGCAGTCGACGCCGGCGCTGAACGCGAGCAAAACCAAGATCGACACAATGCAGATGCAGTATTTTTCGAGTTCGCTGGTGGACGAAACGGTGCAAGCCTGGCTGCGTCCCTACATTGCGAACAGGCTGGGGTGAGTGATGAGCGATACGGGGGCGCGCAACCCAGTGGGAGCGCCGCGGATGCTGGCCGATGCCCTGCTGCGAAGCGTGGCAGGAACCACGGCCCTTCTGCGGGTGACGGGTACAAACACGGATACCAGCCAATCTGAGGTGGGGCTGGTGGCAACGACTTTTGCCGAAGTGGTAGTTAGCCCGGTCGTGATGCGCAAGCTGAGGCCGGACTGGCAGGAGCATGGCGAGTCAAAGTGGGAGCTGCTGGTATCGGCGACCGGAGTGCAGCAGCAGGTGAATGCGCTGGACCTCGAATCGGTCCAGTCTCTTTTTGCAATGACTCTGGCGGTTACGGTGGCGGGACAGGATTACCTGATTGAGTCAATTGCTGCCAACGAAGCCTTCGGCCAGGTATATCTCTACCGGCTGCTGTTGCGGGAAGCGCGTCAGCAGGCGGTGTAAGAGCAGGGATCAGGGGTCAGGGATCATGATGCGCAATCAATGGCCGAAACCGAGTTTCCGACCCAATGGCGGCTGTTTGTCAACGAACATTGACCCGGAAAGGTGAATGGGAAGCAAGGGAAAGTGATCAAGGAGAGGTTTTACTGATCCCTGATCCCTGACCCCTGATCCCTGTCTTCTTATGCAGAATGCGAAAGACTCGTTTTATATGGCGCTGCGCGCGCGTTTGGCGGCGATCAATCCGGAGCGGACGATCCTGCTGCGTAACGCAGTGCGTCCCGGGATTTTGGTGGAGGAGGCCGAGGCTCCTTTCAGTCAACTTCCCAGCGACGTGTTTGTTCTGCGCTGGCTAAGCCTGGGCGTTGATTTGGATCTCGGTTCCACGATGGTGGCCGAGCAATGCGAGATGATCTATCAGACCTGCGGAACGCAAAGCTTCGGTGGGCTGGACCGCGGCCGGTCCTTAAGTGAAATGGACGAGGAACTGGCGGCAATCCTACAGCCTTTCTATACTCCCAAGCTCAATTACACGACAACGCCGCCGGCAGCGATGCTGACAAAGGTGTTTTGGGATGAGCCGGAGTTTGGACCGATCGCGATCCAGCGGGACCAGCTGAGCCGTTCCGCAAAAGTTATGGTTTACAGCTACCAGGAGCAGGGGGAGTAAATGGCGACGACTTGGTATTCGGCTCCCGCTCCGGTGGCGCGGCGGGTTCGCGGTTATTTCGCGCCGGTAAACCGGGCGGCGCAGACGCCAGTGCTCTTTGATCCGTCGGAGCAGGGCGGTTTCAGCCTGGAAGCTCCACCGGCTCCGTGGATCAGCCTGGGATGGATTCAAGAGTTTACACGCAAGCCGGGAAGTAAGACCGCCGCTGTGTTGACGGGCATTCCGGCTAGCACGCTGGAGCAGGTGCGCGAGACTCTTGAGGCGCAGGTTAGCTTCGAGTTTCTAAGCTGGACTAAGCTGACCATGGCTTTGGCCACAGGCTCACAGCACATGAATCTGCTGGCTCCCGCAAGTGGCGCAGCCCCAGGCGCGGATGGCGCCCAGGCAACTACAGCGGTAACGACACTTAGCGGATCGACTGCGAGATTCGTAGCATTGGCCTCGACCGACGCCGCAACATTCTCGGCAGGCTCGATCATCGCGCTGGACGCGGATTACACGGGGCAGACCGGCTTTGTGGGTACGCCGGTATCGGGAGCGTATGTGCGGCAGGCACTGACCGATGTTAACTACATCCGGCGCGTGACCTTCAACGTAGCATTTGTATCGCAGGTAACTTCGGCCGGGCTAACGCTTGCCGGTCCTTTGCCGGGCGGTGCTCCGGCGGCCGGATCAAAGTTACAGGCAGTCAGCGGATTTGTGGATCGCGAAGGCGGCTGTTTTTATCAGGAGTGGTCGGCGTTGTTTGTGATGGAAGGCAGCCAGGGAGAGCGGATCTTCTTCCACTATCCACGCCTGCAGACCATGGCCAGCGCGCAAGAAGCCGCATTGCCGCTGGACAGCAAGAATACGAGCGGGCTGGCGCGGGTCTTGCTCAAAGGACAGTTTCTGGCGCTGCCCGTGACCGATCCACTGGATGGGGAACGGATTGTCTGTTACCGGAGCTTCTTACCCGCGGCGAACGCACTGGTATAAGCAAGTCAGCAACTCAGCGAGTCAGCGGGGCAGAGAGTCACGATGAAGATTACGATCAATGGGCAAGACTACACGGCCACGCTCGATGCAGTGCGGCCTCTGACGATCGAGCGCAAGCTGAACGAGCCCTCCTTATGCCAACTGTGGCTGAGCCTGCCAACCAACGGCAGTTTGGCGATTCCCTTGCGCAATCAGTTTCTTGCTGTAACGGGAGACGATGGAACCTATTACTTTACGGGTTACATTGCGGTAACTCCTCTTCCGGAATATGCCGGCATGGCGATAGAAGGACCGCGTTACCGGATTGCAATCCAGGCTCTGAGCGACGAATTGCTTTTGGACCAGAACCTGATGCCACCCAGCACAGGCGCAACAGGTGAAAACGCCGGAACGCTGATGACGAGGCTGGTGACTAGCACTGGAGTTACCGTGCTATCGACACAAGGGCTTTCTCTGAGCGCGCCAGTTAGCTATTTTGCCCCCGATCCGGGCTCATCGTGGAGCAAGAGCGCCGGGCAGGTGGCAAGCATGACGCGGGCTGCGTATCGAGCGGTCAATGGGGCTCTGACAGTTTCTTCGGTGCAAAGCGTCGTGCATCCGCTGAACGAGACGAATGGCAGCTTGAATCTGGCAGCCTTGGGATTCACGGCCAGCGCCAAGCGCGCCCTGGCAAACGATGTGACTGTTTGCGGCGAGCATGAGCCGGTTGCTTATGTGAGCGAATACTTTCTGGGGGACGGAGTTACAACACAGTTTTTTCTGGCGGCAGACCCATACTTTCCCGCTTCATCCCAGTCCACTATCATCAGCGAGCTTTTCAATGAGTCCAAAATCAACCAGGCAGTGTGGGGAATTTCCGCCGCTGCGGGCTATCTCCAGTTAGGCGCGGGCGGGCTGGCGATGGAAGGCGGCAATGGACTCGACGGGGAAACGCTGCTGGCCTGGTTGAACCCGGTGGAGTTAGGGGGAACCCTGCTGCTGGAGGCTGTGGGTGTCACTCTTACTACCGGCAGCACCGGCATCCTAGCCGGCTTCTTTGTTGGGATGGACAGGCAGGCCGGGTGCATTGCGGGCTTTCAGGCAACCGCGCAGCCAGGCACTGGGGCTGTCTCATTGCAACCGCTGATTCAAGGAAGCGCGGTGGGAACGGCTTATGCGATCAATCCATCCTATCAATACACGCTGCGCGTCCGATTGCATTGCGCGGAGAGCGAACGGGAGCAGGCAAGTTATTATTCCTATGGAGACAGCGGGCAAGTTGCGAATGGAGGAGATTGGAATCCTGCCGCGGGAAACGTGCAGATGGAGATCCAGGAGTTTGTCAACGGAGTGGGCGGAATGCCGGTAATGCTCTATGATGGCGCAATAGCCAGCCTTCTTGTAAGTTGCAGTGTGGTGGCTGTGAGCAGCATCAACCTGATAGGAACCATGCGCGCGATCAATCTGACTAATCTTGGTTCGGGCTGGGTGGTGAGCACGCCGCTGAGCGGCTCTCCCTATACCCGACGGGTTGGCACGACGGCCGAGGCCGCCGAGTGCCATTTGGACCGCACCGGCAAGCTGGTGTTTTACACCGGGTATGCACCGGTGGCAGGCGAGCAGATTGAGGTGAGTTATCGCACTGTCGGCAGGGCCGTGGGGCGATCGGTCAACACCGCCAGCCAGCAGGCGCTTGCGCTGGCCGGAATGCCCACCGAGGCCGCCTGGATCGGCTCGGTGACCAGTCCCCCGACGCGCAGTTCCGCGGATTGCCGCAATGCGGCCCTGACTATCGAGAAGGTCTCAGCGGGCGTTAGCGCGCTGTGGAGCGGCACTTACAAGGGAAACAGGATGAGCTTTGCCGCCGATGTCTGGCCGGGCGATGCGCTCCAACTCAACGCGCCTTCCCTTTCCTTGAACGCCCAGGTAGTGGTGCGGCAGGTCAAGGTGAGTTATAGCGCAAGTTATCCCGACCTGGTGGAGTATGCTATCGCCTTCGCCAACGACTGGGCCGACGATCTGGCCATCAAGACCAGCGAGACCGTGCCGGCCGATGCGTGGCTGCCGGCGCCTGTCGCTCCTGCCTTTCTTGCCAACCTCAACACGCTCACGGTGACGGCGCTGAATGGAAGCACGGTATCGATCAATGCCGGCGTGACGCCGCCCACGGGCGGAGGATTCGAGATTCGGCTGCGGGATTTTGCTTTTATGCCCGGCGAAGATCCGGACCTGGTGATGCGCGCGATTCTGCCGAATATGACTTTCTCTCGCATCTCCGCCGCCGACCGGTTCTATATCCGGATGTATGACGGCTCAACGCCGCCGAATTACTCGGAGTTCTCAACGGCATTGTTCATTAACCTGCCGCTGGGATCGTAAGCGGACCCATTTTTGTGGGCGACGGACGAATGGAGTCCAGTGGATGCGGATGATGAATGAATTCGAAGCGCAGGTGCTGAGCGACTTGAGCGTGCTGAAGACGCAGATGACCAATCTCACGGGCGACGGCAACGGCGGACGGCTGGCCGATCTGGAGCGGCGCATGGAGCGGCATGAGCAGAACTGGCAGCGCGCCAAGGGCTTTCTGGCGGCGTTCAGCGTGGTCTTCGCGGTGGTTGAAGTGGCCGTGACGGCGATCTTACGGCATTGAGCGCAGCCAGTCTCTTCTGCCCGAGTGCCGGTTTTCGTATAATGAACCCCATGAGCGATCAAACCTTGGTAGGCGTGGTGATGGGCAGCAAGAGCGACTATGAGGTGCTCTCGGCGGCCATCGAGATTCTGCGCGCGCTGGAGATTCCTTGTGAGGCGCGGGTGTTGAGCGCGCATCGCACCCCGGACCAACTCTTCGAATACGTAGCAACGGCGCGCGGGCGCGGGCTGCGGGTACTGATCGCCGGGGCCGGCGGCGCGGCTCACCTGGCGGGTGTGATGGCCGCCAAAACGCTGCTTCCCGTGCTGGCTGTGCCGATTGCGGCCACGCCGCTGAACGGCCTGGACTCGCTGCTTTCGATGGTGCAGATGCCCAAGGGGATTCCGGTTGCCACGCTGGCGATCGGCAAGCCTGGCGCGGCCAATGCAGCGCTCTTCGCCGCCGAGATTCTGGCCTTGAATGACGCGGCGCTCTACGAACGGCTGGCTGCCTGGCGCGCTGCACGCGCCCAGGAAGTGCTGGACGCGAAGTTGCCGGAGTGAGCGGCGAATAAAAAGAAGAGCGTCCCAGATCAATCACAGATCTCAGAATCGAGGCCTGGGGCACCCGGACTCAGAACATCACCGGGTAGCCATTATGGGCAAACTTCATTGCACGGTTGCTGGCCCTGCTATGTATGTTCGAATCTACTACTGTTGAGGAACTGGTGCTGGAGCCGGAATGGGAGTAAAAGCTGGTGCTGGTGCTGGTATCGGAGATGGTGTTCCGCCGCAGAGTTGAGCTTCAACGTCGGGTTTGAGCTTGCCGGAACCACAAAGAGTGCTGGCGGTCTTCTGCATATTACTACCATCGCCGGCTGCAAACGGCGTGAAGTCTCCAATCGTTGCATATTCGTGATCGGAACTATCCGGATCAGGAAAGTAGAAAGTACAGCGAACCGCATCATTGGGATGTTTCTTGTTCGGCTTCGCACACTCCGCAGCGAACAGAACCTTGGTGCCGGGTTGGACTTTATCCATAAACCACTTGTTGTGATAAGTCTGTGCGGCGTAAGGAACATTCGCCATTCCAGCGGCCATTGCTGACATAAATGTAGCGCCTTTGTTGATGGGAGCCTCTACGCGGTAATCCCCTGCGTCGGTATGTAGCAAGTGGATGCCCTGTCCACCAGAGCCGAGCTTCGCATCTGTTGTGTTCTTGCCAAGGGTTACATCGTTCCAGGTAGCAACACGGAGATTCTGGTCCAGGATGGCTACCTGATACTCAGATGCGTGCTTGTAGGTCTTGCCGTCTTTGGCAAAAACAAGCGCAGGAAAAATCAAGAGAGCCGTAACCACGGCCCTGCAAGGTGTGATTTTCATTTGACTTTCCTTGTTCGGAATTACTGCGCCAAATTTTCGCAAATTACGAAAAACAACTCTGTGATGCGAATCACACAAGCTATTCGGTGTTCTTCTCCCACCGCTTAGGCCGGCGATTCTGCTGCAAGATTCTCTTGCGCAGGCGCGGCGACTTGGGCCAGCGCACATTGTTTGCGGTGGATTTTTACTGCGAAGTAGCGAATGATCAACGGTGGTATTCCGAGGATGCCAAAGACGGTGAAGAAGAAAAACAGATTGAAAAGAATGTCCGATGTCGTGCCTGCTGTGTTCCCGGCTTTCGGCAAGTCGCTGGCCCAGCCTACGGAGAGGATAAAAATAAAGCAGGGCAAATACGCGTAGAAGCACAGATGCAATATCCAGGCCTTTAAGCCCTTCGGGCGAAAGAGCAGGAAGGCGGAGCGCGCCATGGATGTGATTGAAGAGACACCGGTGAAGCTGTGGACGGTCCTTTTCTGCAGTGCGGTGAGTTCGTGAAGAACTGCTTCGAGTTCGACCGTTAGCGCGGATTGCGGCGTGACAGTTGGGTTGGCGCTGGACAAAGGCACCACGGGAAGTTCGGAGATGCTTTTGGCCAGAGTTGAGACTTGCTGCGTAAGTTCTGCGCTGCGCCCCTTCCGAGAGTGATCCAGCATCCACTTCACAGCCGCTGTAATGGCGGCAGGGATCAATGTGGCAACGGCAGGCAGAAAAACCTTCGCCAGCCCATCAGGTTTAACCGAGTCAAAGAAGAGCACGCAATCCTCCGGAAGGACGTTCTTCTGGGTGTTGGGGCGAATCACGGTCTGGCCTGGCGGACTCTTCGACCCCAACTCAAGCTGGGCAATTCTCTCACATTTCAAGCCGCGAGTATATTGTCGCCGACTCGGCGGTTACCACTCTTCTCTTAGGATCTCAGCTTGCCCAAGAAGTCAGGCTAAAGCCCGGATAATTATCTATCGATCTAGCGGCGCGGCTGAAGCCGCGCCATTTCAAAACAACAAGCTACCTCGAATGCGGTTACTCGTTCCCCTTCTCCCACCGCTTGGGCCGGCGGTTTTGCTGCAGGACTCTCTTGCGCAGGCGTAGGGATTTGGGCGTGACTTCGACAACCTCATCCTCGGCGATGAACTCGATGGCCTGTTCGAGATTCAGGGCGCGATAGGGCACGAGCCGGATGGCCTCATCGGCGCTTGAGGCGCGCATGTTGGTCATATGTTTTTCGCGCACAACGTTTACGTCGAGATCGTTGTCGCGCGAGTGCTCGCCGACGATCATGCCCTCGTAAACCTCGACGCCCGCGCCGACAAACAACATTCCGCGCTCTTGCAGACCGTTCAACGAATAGGTCGTGGTCAGTCCCTGGCGATCGGAGATCAGTGCGCCGGTAGGCCGCTGGGGAATCTCGCCCTGGTAGGGGATGTAGCCGTCGAAGAGCGCGTTCATCACGATGGTGCCGCGGGTCTCGGTGAGCATTTCGCTGCGCAGGCCGATGATGCCGCGGCTGGGCACGCGAAACTCCATGCGCACGCGGCCTGAGCCGTGATTGTGCATCTTGGTCATCTCGCCCTTGCGGGGGCCGAGCTTCTCGATCACTGTGCCGGTGTAGGCCTCGGGAACGTCGATGGTGAGGTGCTCGACGGGTTCCATGCGCGTGCCATCGACCGTTTTAGTCACGATTTCTGGGCGGCCGGCGGAGAGTTCGAAGCCCTCGCGGCGCATCATCTCGATCAGAATGGCAAGCTGCAACTCGCCGCGGCCCAGCACCTTGAAGGTATCCGGAGAGCCGGTATCCTCGACGCGAATGCTGACGTTGGTCAGCAGTTCCTTTTCGAGACGTTCGCGCAGGTTGCGGCTGGTGACGTACTGGCCTTCGCGGCCGGCAAAGGGCGAGTTGTTGACGCTGAACTGAATGGCGATAGTCGGCTCATCGATGACGATGAGCGGCAGCGGCGAGGGGTTCTCGACGCTGGTGATGGTCTCGCCGATGGTGATGCCCTCGACGCCGGCCACAGCCACAATGTCGCCCATGGTAGTCTCGGTGGTCTCAATTCGCTTGAGGCCGCTGAAAGTAAACAATTTAGTGATCCGCGTCTTCATCAGGCTGCCGTCGCGCTTGGAGATCGTCACGTCGTCGCCGGCGTGGAGCGTTCCCTGGAAAACGCGGCAGACGGCGATGCGGCCGAAGTAATCGGAATAATCGAGATTGGTGACCAGAATCTGCAAAGTTCCGTCTGCGTCGCCTGTGGCCGGGGGAATCGTCGAAACAATCGCCTCAAAGAGCGGCTGCAGATCAACGCCCGGTACGGCAGGATCAAGGCTCGCCGTGCCTGCCTTGGCGACTGCGTAAAGCACGGGAAAGTCCAGTTGCGATTCCTCGGCGTCGAGATCGATGAAGAGGTCGTAGATCTCGTTCAACACTTCCTGGGGTCGCGCGTCGGGACGGTCAATCTTGTTGATCACCACGATGGGCTTGAGCTTGGCTTCGAGAGCCTTGGCCAGCACATAGCGCGTCTGCGGCAGCGGCCCCTCGGCCGCGTCCACCAGCAACATCACGCCGTCCACCATCTTCAGCGCGCGCTCCACCTCGCCGCCAAAATCGGCGTGGCCCGGCGTGTCCACAATGTTGATCTTGCCGCCCTCAAAGACGATGGCGGTGTTCTTGGCCAGGATGGTGATGCCCCGCTCCCGCTCCAGTTCGTTCGAGTCCATCACCCGGTCGGCCACCTGCTCGTTGGCGCGGAATGTTCCGGACTGCCGCAGCATGGCGTCTACGAGGGTTGTCTTGCCGTGGTCAACATGGGCAATGATGGCGATATTGCGTATCGTCTGGGTCACAGGGAGTTTTCCTTCTTTTGGTTCGGCCGATGAGGCCATGGGGTTGGGGGACTGAGACAGAGATCAGAGATCAGGGGTCAGAGATCAGAAGACCCTTATGGCTCTCTCAGCATAGAGAAAACCGCCGCATACTGCGGCACTTTCCATTGTATCAGCAACCTGAATTACAGGCGTTTGAGCTCCGCCTCGACCCGGCAGCCCTTCCCATTGCGGAACTTCAGGCTCCCGCCCAGTTGATGCGCCAGGCTGGCGGCCAGCTTCAGCCCCATCGAGGGGCAAGCGGCAGCGTCGAAGTGCTCGGGCAGACCGGCGCCATCGTCAGTGACCGCCAAACGGACGACGCCGTCCACGCGATGAATCGAAATCTCGATCGTACCCTTGCGGCCGTTGGGAAAGCCGTGCTTGAAGCAGTTGGAGATCAGCTCGTTGGCCAGCAGCCCGAAGGGGATTGCCAAGTCCAGCGTGAGGGGAATCTCCTCGGTGTCCAATTGCAGTTGAATCTGCCCCGGCGACGCGGCATTCGAGTCCACAACTCCCTTGAACAGGTCGCGCAGATAGTCGCAGAGCGATAGGCTGGCCACGTCTTTCGTCCGGTAAAGCCGTTCATGCACCAGGGCCATCGCGTGGATGCGCTGAATCGTGGTTTCGGTAGCCGTGCGCGCCTTGCCTAGAGGCAGCAGCCGGCTGCTCATCCGCAGCAGGCTTTGCACCACTTGCAAGTTGTTCTTCACGCGATGGTGGATTTCGCCCAGAAGTAGCTCTTTCTCCTTGAGCGAGGCCTCCATTTGCTGTTCATGCTCGCGTTGCGCGGTCACATCATGAAGGGTGAGGACGATCATCGGCGGGGCGTTCGCGTGCGTCTTGAGCTGCGCCGCGCGAGCCTCCACCCAGGCAATCGAGCCATCCTTGTGGCAGCAGCGCAAGGTAGACGCCTGGTGAGTGTTCTCCCCCAGGCGGGCAAAGATGGTTTGCAAATGTTCCCGGTCTTCCGGAACGACGATCTCCATCCATGAGCGCCCCACCAGCTCCTCGGACTCCCGGCCCAGCAGCGTGAGGCAGACGGGCGAGACATACACCAGCTTACCTTCGCCGCTGTAAACGGCCACCAGGTCCGACGAATGCTCGACGATGGTGCTCATCAGCGCGCTGGTCTCATCCAGCCGGCCTTTCAGGCGGCCCAGACGCGCCACTCGCTCCAAAACCAGCGGCAACTCATTCCAAAAGCCGTCCGTCTTCTTCACGTAGTCGGCAAAGCCCCGCCGCAAGGCCTCAATGACCACGCTCTCATCGCTCACCGCGGTGACAAAGACAACCGGAATCTCGGGAACGCGCGCCTGCGCCGCATCGGCTACCGTCCAGGGTTCGCCGTCGGGAAGATGATAGTCCAGCAGCAGCGCCAGGTAATCACCGGCGCCCTCGCCGCACAGAGCTTTCACTCCGGCCTCGACTCCGCCGGCAATCTCCACCGAATAGCCGGAACGCTCCAGCGTCCGCCGCATCAACTCAGCGGCGCTGGGGTCGTCCTCCACCAGCAGAATCCTATGGGATGAATGAGTTGCCGAGATGGGTATGCTGCTCATGGCGCGGACTCCGCCACGGCCCCAGGACCGCTCTCGGGCAGCCGGATGATCTGGAGAAAGAACCCCAGCCGCCTGATGGCTTCAATGAACTGAAGCGGGTCCACCGGCTTGGTGATGTACACCGAACAGCCCAGCTCATAGCACAGGGCCACCTCGCGCGGATCGTCGGTGGTGCTCAGCATGATCACCGGCGTTGTGCAAGTCGCCGGATCGGCCTTGATCTGGCGCAGCACCTCCACGCCTCCCACGCTGCCCGGTATATTGATGTCCAGCAGGACCAGCGGGTCCGCGCCCGTGCGCCCGGCAAACTCGCCGCGCCGGAAGATATAGTCCAGAGCCCGCGCTCCATCGCTGATAGCGATCAGCGGATTCCCCAGCGCGATGCGGCTCAGGTTGCGGCGCACCAGTTCAACGTGCCCCTCATCGTCGTCTACGATAAGAATGGTAAAGACGGATTCATACGCTTTCATGACCGGTTGCCTCCTGAGTGGACCTCTGCGTTAAAACAGGACTTGCGGGCAAGGAGAAATGGAAGACCGATCCCTGGCCATCCAGGCTCTCCGCCCAAATTCTACCACCATGCCGCTCCACAATGCGATGCGCAATCGCCAGCCCCATTCCTTCCCCTTCCGCCTGCCGGGAATGAAAGCGCTGAAAGACCTGAAAGAGCCTCGTTTTGCCGTACTCCGGAATCCCCAGGCCGTTGTCGCGCACCCAGTAGTGGACCATCCCCGCTTCCACCTGGCCGCCCACCTCGATCTTGAGCGGACGATCCGGACTCCGGTACTTGAGGCAGTTGCCGATCAGATTGGAGAAGACCTGGCCCAGGGCCGTCGCATCGGCGGTCACAAAAGGTAATTCGTCCACCTCGACCTCGGCCCCGGCCTCGATGATCGCCTGCCGGAAGGTCGCCACCGCGTTGGTCGCCAGATCCCAGACGTTTACCCGCGTCAGATGATAGTCCTGGCGTCCCTGGCGAGAGAGGCCCAGCAGCGCGTCAATCAGCCGCTCGAACTTGGCCGCCGAAGCGGAGATGTAATGCAATGCCCCGCCCATCTCCTCGTTCAGGATCGGCGCGATGCCGGGCCAGCACAGCTCCCAATTCGGGCAAGTCTGCAGAACATCTTTGAGGTGCTTACAGCTCTCCTCCAGTTCCCGCACAAACCCCTGCACATTCACCAACGGCGCACGCAAATCATGGGAAACAATATAGACAAAGGCCTCGACCTCCTCGTTCTTGCGCCGCAGTTCTTCGACCGTTGTCTCCAGTTCGCGGGTTCTCTCCACAACCCGGGCCTCTAGTTCGGTCGTCAACTTCGCCAGCGACTCCTCCAGTTGTTTTTGCTGGGTTATGTCGCGCGCCACGCGGATGTAGCCGGTCAGCTTGCCCGCCTCATCCCGAACCGCGGTGAGCGCCCCGCAGGACCAAAACAGCGACCCATCCCGGCGCACGCGCCAACTCTCGGTCGTGCAGTGGCCGGTGCGCGCCGCCTCCTCCATCTCCCGCCGCGGCTCGCCGGCTTCGATCTCCTCCGGAGTGAAGACCATGGAATACTCGCGCCCCAGCGCCTTTTCCGCGTTGTATCCAAGCACATTCCGCGCGCCGTCGCTCCAACTGTCGATCCGCCCCTCCGCATCCATCGTGAAGATCACATAGTCGGCCACGCTTCCGACGATGAACCGGTAGCGCTCCAGTTGGGCATTGCGGCTGTGCAACGCCTCTTCAGCGGCCTTTTGCGCGGTCAAATCCCGCGTAACCTTGGCAAAGCCGCGCAGCTTGCCTTTGGGATCGCGGACGGCGGTCAAGGTGATGAACGCCCAGAACTTCGTGCCATCCTTGCGCATGCGCCAGGCTTCCGTCTCGTAGCGTCCCAGGCGCGCCGCCGCCGCCAATTCATCCGTCGGCAAGCCCGCCTTCGCATCTTCGGGAAGAAAGAAAATCGAGAAATTCCGTCCCAGGATCTCTTCGGCCTTATATCCCTTGCTGCGCTCCGCCCCCACATTCCAGGTAATCACCCGGCCCTCAGGGTCGAGCATATAGATGGCGTAGTCGGTCACGCTCTCCACCAGCAGGCGGAACCAATTTTCACTCTCCAGCAGCGCCAGGTTGGACTCGCGCAATGCCTGATTGGTCTCCCGCAAATTCTGGCTGGTTTCTTTCAGTTTCTGGTCTGATTCCCGCGTGTTCTGGCTCGCAGCCCGCAAGTCCTGGCTGGTCTCTCGCGTGTCCTGGCCAGATTCACGCAAATCCTGGCTGGTCTCGCGGGCATCCTGAGCGGTCTCTCGGGAATCCGCGCCGACTTCTCGCAAGTCCTGGCCTGTCTCTCGCAAGTCCTGGCCTGTCTCTCGCAAGTTCTGGCTGGTCTGTTGCAAATCCTGGTCTGATTCCCGTGTGTCCTGGCCGGCGCTACGCAGGTTCTGGTCCGTCTCTCGCGTGTCCTGGCTCGTACCCCGCAAGTCTTGGCCAGTCTCTCGCGTGTCCTGACCAGATTCCCGCAAGTCCTGGCTGGTCTCTCTGGCATCTTGGACGGTCTCTCGGGAATCCGCGCCGACTTCTCGCAGATCCTGACCCGTTTCTCGCAAGTTCTGGCCAGCGCCTCGCCGGTTCTGGTCCGTCTCACGCGAGTCCTGGCCGGATTCCCGCAGGTCTTGGCCGGATTCTCGCGTGTCCTGGCTGGTCTCCCGCGCATCCTGGCCGGATTCCCGCAAGTCATGGGCGGACTGTTCCCGGCGAGAGATTTCCTGCAACGGAGCGGCCTCGACCGGAAGCCGCCCCGCAGTTGTGGGATCAACGGGTTGCGGATCCTCGACGAAAGACATCCATGCCCCCAAGGTTTAGATTTCAGCGAAGCAAACACCCAGTTTCATGCCGCGTTGCGATCAGAGAGGCGCGGGCAGCACAACGATTACACTATCGCCCTGAGAGAGCGAGCCGAGAGCAAATTTATATAGAAAGAATCGAGAATATCAAATGGAGTCCCAACGAAGAACATTGAGGCCAAGCGGCCTGAAACGGAACACTCCGCGATGAGCCTCCGCCTCCGGACGCCCCACCCTCGCCGTTGCAAGATGCCCCACCCTCGCCAGATTCTTGAACCGGAGGGAGGCGGGGGTTTCAACCCCCGCATAATGCCAACACATCTACGCGGGCTTTAGCCCCGGAGGGATGATTTCCGCCGATTTCACCCGGAATCTTGAGTAGCCTGAAATGCCGCGCCCTTTCAACACAGCAGGCTTAATTCACCGAGCGCGGTCGCGCCGTGCCCATAAACGTACCCCCTTGCAGCAGCGTATGCATCAAGTCTTTGGCGATGCGCGGGTCCGGGTCCATGCTGAGCCCGGTCAGCGAGCGGCCCACCAGGCTATCGGCCGGCACGCCCGACTCGCGCTGCAGCGCCTGGTTCACGCGCACGATACGGCCGTCTCCATCCAACTGCACCATGGCCGTGGGCGACTGATCGAAGGAGTGCGCCTCATCGAGCGTCTCTTCGATGGCCTGGGAGCGCATCCGCTGGGCGGCATCGCGCACGGTGATCACAAATCCCTTGCGCGGACCGGAGATGCCGGCCAGCGGCGCCAGGCTGAGATCCACCCGCACCAAACCGCCGTCGGGCTGCCGCAGTGTCCAGCCAAACTCCTCCACCGTATTTGCGCCTTCGCAACTGCTGAGCAGGTCCGCGGCGCATTGATTGCAATCGTTCAGCTTCAAGACCTCATGCAGCGTCCGGCCTTTGGCTTTGGCCAGTGTCCAGCCGGCCAGCCCCTCGGCGGCGGCGTTCATAAACTCGACTCGGCCCTCGGTGGAGACCATCAGCACACCTTCGCGCATTCCGCTCATGGTGGCAGCCAATTTGCGGTGAGCCGCGTCCTGGCGCGCGTCCACCTTGGCTTTGTGCAGCGCCACCTGCAGCGTGGCCTTCAGCTCGCCGCTCTGGAAAGGCTTGGTCAGGTACCCGTAGGGCATCTCCCGCGCGGCTCGCGCAATGGTGGTTTCGTCGCTGTAAGAGGTCAGAAAAATAACCGGAATCTGGTACGCGGCGCGCAGCAGGCCGGCCGTCTGAATCCCATCCACGCTGCCCATAATGCGCACGTCCATCAGCGCCAGATCAGGCCGGTGAACCCCGGCGGCCACCAGCGCTTCGTCGGCGCTCTCCGCCACGCCCAGCACCTCGCACCCCAGCATCTCCAGCTCCTGTTTCAGGTCCAGAGCCACAATGGGTTCGTCTTCGACAATCAGCACTTTGCCTCTCATGGGGTTTTCTCCTACAGCATCTCCTCGTGCGGGGACTTCCAATCGTCCTCCGAGGACGCCGCGATCACGCTTTCATGCATAGGCTATCGTCTGGACAAAGCCAGAGCTTTAGCAGAAAAAACAACGCGGCAAAACCCCCATGTCATTAAAGTTTTTCAACAGAGTATTCTGAGCGGAAAGGAGGAAAGCGTCCCGAATGCGGGTAGTGTCTGACAATAGCGTTGACCGCCAGCCCAATCGCCTTAAACTTGGGTTATGCTCAGAATCAAGTCCGCAACACAGGTAACATCTGCGAAGGGTGGCGAGAGTTCGCCGCCTTCCTCTTGAACTAGCCTAAAACCGTAATTCCAGGAGAACTGTATGCCCGGCGAATCGATTCAAGCCTACGATCTGCCCAGTCGCGTAGCCTCTTACGACGCGGACATGGACCTCATGCACCCCAACCGCCGCAAAATGGCGGAGATGATCGAGAACGTTCTAACTGTCTCCGGTAGGCCGCCCCGGCTTGCGATTGACATCGGTACTGGTACAGGATTTCTAGTTGATCGCCTTCTGCTCGCGTTTCCAGACTTGAGCATCATTGCCATTGACGGGGCAGAGCAGATGGTGGATCTGGCGCGCACTCGGCTGGGGCCGCTGGCGCGGCGTGTGGATTTCCGAGTTGGCGATTTCCGCGATCTGAAAACGCTGTGCGCAAACGATGGTTCGGCCGATGCCGTAGTTTCCGCTTATGCTCTTCATCACCTCTCATCAGGCGAAAAGCTACAGGTTTTGCGCATCGCGCACGGGTTGCTTAAGCCGGGGGGATGGTTTCTTAATGGCGACCTTACACTTGCGGAAGATGACGAGCTCGAAGCGGTCACACAACACCTTCGAGTGCGGGGCATAATACAGCGCGCCGATGGCCGTGACCCCCGGTTCACCGATGAGAGCGCTACCCGGCAGTTTCTCGACGATCTGGAACGTAACGAGCATGACCAACCGGTGCGCCCCGCCGAAGATTTACGCATTCTTGAGAAAGCCGGGTTCTCGCATGTGACGACCTTCTGGCGCGAGACGCGGGAATCGGTGTTTGGAGGAAGAAGATAGGTCCACATGACAGTAGCCGAATGCGTATCCCTTGCGCGATTCGCGATATGATGGGTCTCGCGTTCTTTTTGCCTTGCCCATGAGCCGTCAAGCCAAGTTTCGACCCGCAAAGCCGCGCCTCCGCCGCCTGTTCCTGGCCTGCGTGGTGGCGTTTGCCGTCTTGCTGCTGCTGTTGCGGCTGCTGGCCTTTGTTCACGGGCGGCGCTGAGCGCGGCCTGACCGCCGGGAATGGAATTCTGCTAATGAAATCGTTCAGCATCGACGCGGTTGAATCCCCGGATGCGCGAGTGCTGATCCTGGGAACGCTGCCCAGCGTGAAATCGCTTGCAGCGGGCGAATACTACGCCCATCCTAGAAATTGTTTTTGGTGGATCATGGGAGAGCTCGTCGGCGCGTCACCCGATCTGTCTTACGCGGATCGATTGGAGAAGCTGCGCAAGAGCGGCATCGCCTTATGGGATGTCTGCCGGTCGGCCGAGCGCGCCGGAAGCAGCGACGCGGAAATTCGCATGGAGACCGTCGAGCCAAACGATTTCCGCGCGTTTCTCGGCGCACATCCGCGCATTGAAATGATCTGCTTCAACGGGCAGCCTGCGGAAAGGCTCTTCCGGCGAAAGGTACTTCCTTCGCTACAAAGCCTTCGCCTCATTCCGCATCAGGTGCTCGACTCCACCAGTCCCGCCTGCGCGCGCATCACGCGGGAAGAAAAGCTGGCGCACTGGCGTGATGCGTTGGCTCCGTTCATCGACGGTTGATAGCCAACCTATCAGCCGTAAGAAAGCAGGGCTCCCCGGTCTGGATTTTAGATCGGGGAGTTACCTGTGAACCAAGAGAGAGATTATCCCTTGCGCCCACGCACGGCTTCCTTGGCTTCAGCGGGGCCGGCGGCGGGGACTTCGGGAACGTCGGCCTTGGCACCGCCGATTCCCAGCTTCTTGCGCAGCTCGCCGTCGATCTTGGCGAAGACGTCCTTGTTCTCCTTGAGAAAGGTGCGGGTGTTCTCGCGGCCTTGGCCGATGCGCTCGCCGGAGTAGCTGTACCACGCGCCGGATTTCTCGACAATATTGTTGGCCACGGCCAGGTCCAGCACGTCGCCTTCGCGGCTGATGCCCTCGCCGTAGATAATGTCGAACTCGGCCTCGCGGAAGGGCGCGGCCACCTTGTTCTTGACGATCTTGACCTTAGTCCGGTTGCCGGTGACCGCGTCGCCGTCCTTGATCGCGGCGATGCGGCGAATGTCCACGCGCACCGACGAGTAGAACTTGAGCGCCCGGCCGCCGGTGGTGGTCTCCGGGTTGCCGAACATCACGCCGATCTTCTCGCGGATCTGGTTGATAAAAATCAGCGAGGTGCGGGACTTGGAAACGACACCAGTGAGCTTGCGCAGAGCCTTCGACATCAGCCGGGCTTGCAGACCAACCTGTGTGTCACCCATTTCGCCGTCGAGTTCGACTTGGGGAACGAGGGCGGCAACGGAATCAACAACCAGTACATCAATGGCACCTGAATGGACTAAAGCTTCCGTGATTTCCAACGCCTGTTCGCCACTGTCGGGCTGCGAGACGAGGAGGTTATCGATGTCCACACCGAGTTTCTTGGCATAGGCGGGGTCGAGTGCGTGCTCGGCATCGACAAAAGCGGCCAGACCGCCCAGCTTCTGCGCTTCGGCGATCAAATGCAGGGCGATGGTTGTCTTGCCCGAGGACTCCGGGCCGAAGACCTCCGTCACGCGGCCGCGGGGGATGCCGCCCACGCCCAGCGCCGCGTCAAAGCTGATCGAGCCTGTGGAGATCACGGCAATCGGCACCAGCGCCTCTTTCGATCCGAGCCGGACAATCGACCCTTTACCAAACTGTTTTTCTATCTGTGCGAGCGCAAGTTCTACGGCCTTGGCGCGGTCATCGGCGATTGCCATGGGGGATTCTCCTGATAATGTGCTCGCCTTGCGCGGCTCCTGCAACCCTCACAGGAAACGGCTCGGCGGCGGGTTTGCATTTCGATGGGATTGTAGCAGGGCTGAACAGACAATGAAAGAAAATAAAAGCGAAGAGATGGTGAAAGCTGGTGGATTTCCGATAATCCGCTGCTTCTCTTGTGTTCACCGGCGCTGGACGCCCGATCCATCGCCTCAGACGGTATAAGCGCCGATGCGGGTTTCACGGCTGGTCAGCGCGTCGCAGGCGCGGTCGAGCACCTCGTAGTCGGCGTCGTGATCCTTGCGGAAGGCGCGGAAGGCCTCTTCGCTGGCCCAGCGGTCGATGGTGAGGTAGACGCCGGGGATGTAGGCGTCGCGCAGCAACTCGGTGCCCCGGTACTCGGAGGAGGAGCGGAAGAGTTGCGCCCAGGCGCCCTCGTGCGAATAGGCGGCCTCGAAGGCGGCAACCTGCTCCTCGGAGATTTCGAACTGCCAGACAACAACAAACATATGCGGTCCCAATCCTGCCATTATGGTAGCGCAGCAGGGATCGAAGTGGCGAAAATGCAAGAGTACCCCTCCTCCATCCAGCGATACCGGGGTTCTCGTTTTGGCTTCGGCAGGAGAATCGAAGCCGGATGAAATCTTTTGCCTGGGCGAGGAGGATGGCCTTTTCAAAAGAGCATTGGCAGGACGAAGATGGGAACTTCTTTAGATATAAATGTGAAAAAGATTGCACATTGCCCAATGTGCGAAAATCTATGGTACTGATTCTAAAGGAACTAATTTGGCGCATAACGTGCATATTCCGAGATAGGTCCAATTGGAGCGCCACGGATGGCGATTCTGAGCGTGTCCCCTATCATGCTCTGAGTACAGCCGTTGCTTCGGAGGGATGCGATGCTTCGCAGGAGGAGCGCGGAGGTATTTGAGCGTTCTATATAAGCAAGGCATTTAGTTTTTTTTGCGGTCTGCAGTAATGAGTTCAGGCAGGACAGATGCCCGCAAGGGCCACTTGGGAGGATTTATGAAGAAGCTCGGATTAGTAGTACTCGCATTGGCAACTGCTCTTGCGACTGCGCCAGCCGCCATGGCTACCTCGTTTAGTTACAATATCAACGGCGTCGTTCCCGGCTCCACGGCTGGCGTCAGCGGCGTGGGCATCGTCACCAGCAGCAGCATCAACCTCGTCGGCAACGCCCTGACCGGAGGCAACTTCAACATCTCCTCTGGAACCGGCACGTTCGACGTGGGCGGAATTATCTACACTGGAAACGTTGTCCAAAACGTAGTTTCCGGAGATTCCGCAGGCCCCGGGTACGGCAATAATGACAACGCCGATTTTTGGTACGCCGACGTCCTTAATCCGACCGACACAGCTCATGGTTATATCCCTGATGTGCCAGACTCGGGTTCGGGTAACCCGACATCGGTAAGCGGAATTCTCTTCTCGGTCACATCATCGGGTGATAGTTCATACGTGTGGCTGATGGTCTGGAATCAGGCTGGCGGCGACCTCCTGCAGTTAGGTGATGCGGGCGGAGACGGGTCCAGTGCCAAATACGACGTGGGCTTGACGTCGCCGACTCCGGAGCCGTCCTCGCTGCTGTTGCTTGGCACCGGGCTACTCTGCATGGCAGGCTTTCTTTTCCGCAAGGCCAAGCCGAGCATGAATCGCGCGGCGTAGTTTCTCAGGCTGTTCTGCCGACAACGGAGGGCACGGAAACGTGCCCTCCGTTTTTTCGTTTGTGGAGCGGCGAAACTAAACCTTGCGCAGATTGGCGAACTTTTCCATCAGCTTTTTCATGCCATGCTGGGAAAAAAGGACCGTAAGCTTAGCGTCTTCGCCGTCGCCCTCGCGCAGCAGGATGGTGCCTTCGCCGTACTTCGAGTGGCGAACGCGCTGGCCTTTTTTCAGATTGACAGCGCCGCTGGACGCGGGCTGCTCCATGGCCGGATGAGCCGACGCCGGACGAGGAAGCGAGCCGGGTTTGCCGTGGCCTGACTTGCCTGCGAAGAAGCGTGCAATATTGTCGATGGAGTGTGGCGCTTCGGGCGGCTCTCCCACGCTTGCCACTCTTGGTTCTGATTCCGAACTCGTAGAAGCAGGTTGAGCCTTGGCCGTCATCCATGAGGCTACAAAAGTCTTGGCGGATGCGCTTTTGGCGCCGGCTGCGAATCCACTGCCGCCGCTGGGGCAAACGGGCGAGCGCGGGGTCTCCTGGTTTTCGTCTTCGTAGTTGTAGTGCTTGTCGGCGAAGTCGTCTGAAGCGCCGGGGCGGCGGCCGTAGCTCTTGGGGTAGCCGGGAGTGGCCCAGGAGGAGGATTGGGGCCGGCCGCTGAGGTTTTCGATCAACTGGCTGGGAACTTCTTCGAGAAACCGGGAAGGGATGCTCATCTCCGGGGAGTCGTTGCCGTATCTTCTCCGATAATGGGCGCGGCTGAGGATGAGGGTGTTCATTGCTCTGGTCATGCCGACGTAGCAGAGGCGGCGCTCTTCTTCCAGTTCGTCAGGGTTGTTTAGCGTGCGCGAGTGCGGAAAAAGGCCCTCTTCCAGGCCGGTGAGGAAGACCAACGGAAACTCCAGGCCCTTGGCGGCGTGCAGGGTCATCAGTGTGACGCGGGCCTCGGGGTCGAACTGGTCGGTGTCGGAGGCCAGAGCCGCGTGGTCGAGAAACTCGCCCAAGGTCTCGCCGCGGGCTTCGGCATCGTGGGCGGCGTTGGCCAGTTCCTTCAGGTTTTCAATGCGGCTGAAGGCCTCCGGCGAGCCTTCGGTCTCCAGGGCTTTGATGTAGCCGGTGCGGTCGATGAGGAAGCGGATCAGCTCCGGGAGGGTGGCCGCGTCGCCGGGTTTGCGAAAGGCCGGCTTTTCTTGCGCTTCTTCGCTGGTGTCCGATTCGAATTTTGGATCGTCGATCCCAGGTCCCAAAATCGGGACCTGGGGCACCCGGTCTTTTTTCGGCATAGTGAGAAAGGGCCGCTTGGACTGAGTCGCGAAAGGTGAGAAGCTGGCGGCATCGAGGAGCGGAGGCTGAAAGGCCTCGCCGCCGCCAAAATCAAAGCTGGTTGCGGACTCCGCACTGGCTAAAACAGCCGCGGCTGAGCCAAATTCAAAGCCGGTGTCGGCCTCTTCGCCGGATTCCGCCCCGGCAGCCACATCAGCCGCGAGCTTGCCGGCAAAGTCAGGGTCCATCATCGCCTGGGCGTCGAGAATCAGTTGGCGGAAGGACTCAATAGCCATCAGCGCCCGGGTGGGGATGAGGTGGTTCGAGATGGCGGCGCTGAGGGCCTCCCAGGTGGAGACGCCGGTCTCCAGAGCCAGCCGTTCCAGGGTTTCCAGCGAGGTTTTGCCAATGCCGCGGGCGGGAGTGTTGATGACCCGCTGCAAGGCCACCGAATCATGGGGATTGCGGATGAGCCGCAGGTAGGCGAGCAGATCCTTGATCTCGGCGCGCTCATAAAAGCTGAATCCACCGACCATAGTGTAGGGGATGTTGTAGCGGCGCAGTGCCTCCTCCACCAGTCGGGACTGGGCGTTGGTGCGGTAGAGCACCGCGCAATGTGCCGCACCGCGGTTTTCCCCTTCGGTTGAGTTCGACTGGCGCAAGAAGGTCTGGATGCGGTCGGCGATGAAGAGTGCCTCGTTTTCGCCGTCGGGAGCCTCGTAGTAGCCGATCAGCGAGCCGCCCTGGCGGTCGGTCCATAGCTTTTTGCCTTTGCGCTGGAGGTTGTTCGCGACCACGGCGCCGGCGGCCTCCAGAATTACCTGAGTCGAGCGGTAGTTCTGCTCCAGCCTGACGATGCGGGCGTTGGGAAAGTCCTTCTCAAATTCCAGAATGTTGCGGATGTCGGCGCCGCGCCAGGAATAAATGCTCTGGTCCTCGTCGCCCACCGCGCAGACGTTCTTTCGCTCGCCGGCCAGCAGCTTCATCAGCTCGTACTGGGGGCGGTTGGTGTCCTGGTACTCGTCCACCAGTAGATAGCGGTAGCGGCGCTGGTAGCGTTCGCGGGCTTCCGTGGAGACCTTGAGCAGGCGAACGGCCTCCAGCAGCAGATCGTCGAAGTCCAGCGCGTTGCATTTGCGCAGCTCGGCTTGGTAGCCCTTGAAGATGTGGGCGATTCGCTCGCTGTTTGGATCCTTGGAGCTGAGGTAATACTCCTGCGGATCGACCATGTGGCTCTTGGCCCAGGAGATGCGGCCCAAAACGGTGCGCGGGGTGAGCTGCTTGGTGTCCAGGCCCATGCGCTTCATGATCTGCTTGACGATGGCCTGTTGGTCGTTCTCGTCGTAGATGGCAAAGTCGCGGGTCAGCCCTTCCTTGCCCACCTTCAACGCCTCGATGTCGCGGCGCAAGATGCGCACGCAAAACGAGTGGAAGGTGCACAGCAGCGGCTTGGCCAGTGAGGAGTGGTCCAGCAGCCGGTCCACGCGCTCGGCCATCTCGCTGGCAGCCTTGTTGGTGAAGGTAACGGCCAGAATCGACTCCGGCGCGACGCCTTTTTCGCGGATCAGCCAGGCGATGCGGCTGGTGATCACCCGTGTCTTGCCCGAGCCGGCTCCGGCGAGAATCAGCAGGGGGCCTTCGGTGGCCTCAACGGCGGCGCGCTGTTCGGGATTCAGGTTGGAGAGCTGCGGCAAGATGGCGTCCAGGCGGGAAGAGTCCTGCGTCTAGTGTACCGTTTCTTGGTTAGTTCTCCTTGGCTGCGCGCTATCCTGAAGAGACAATGACAGATTCTCTTCAACCTGTTCGCCGCGTGGCCGTCTACTGCGGATCGGCTGATGGGACCAATCCCGCCTATCTCGCCGAGGCTCGCGCGCTGGGCGCAGCCATTGCCGCAGCTGGACTGGGGCTGGTCTATGGCGGGGCAAATATAGGATTAATGGGCGCGGTGGCCGATGCGGCACTCGCGCTGGGCGCACATGCCATTGGCGTTCTGCCCGAGGTGCTGGTGAGCCGCGAGATCGCCCACGACGGGCTGACGCAATTCGAGCTGGTTCCCACCATGCACGAGCGCAAGGCGCGCATGGTCGAGCTGGCCGACGCCTTTCTCGTGCTTCCCGGCGGCTACGGCACGCTGGAAGAGCTGCTGGAGGTGGTCACCTGGGCGCAACTCGGCCTGCACGCCAAACCCTGCATCGTGATCAATACCGCCGGCTACTGGGACGGGCTGCTGGCTTTCCTCGATTCCGCCGTTGCCGCGGGCTTCATCAAGCAGAAGAACCGCGATTTGCTGCGCGTGGCAGCCAATGCCGAAGAAGCGGTGGCGATGGTGGTTGAGGGCTGAACGAAATCCAGGTTTCCGCATCAAGGCTCGTTGCCCCAACACGTTTACCTGGGGCCGTTTCCTGCCGACGTTGCTTCGTCAGCCCAATAGCCATTTCTGCCCGTAACCTCCAGATTCGGATAATCCGTCAAGCGCAATCCGATGGCATGAAAGCCCGCATGGGGAGCAGTGGGATAAAAGCTCAGAAGATAGCGATTCGGCAGATGGTGGGAGACAGCCTGCACATCGCGTTCCAGGCTGCGGGCATCCTTGAAGCTGAAGGACTCGCCGCCCGTCAACTGCGCCACGCTCTCCGCCGCATTGTGCTTGAGCCCGTCCGCGGCTGCGATTGCCGCCGCCTTGGCCAGCCGAAGTGGAGGAGCCAGTAGGCCGAGGCAGTCATAGGCCTGTTCCAGACGGCTTTTACTCAAGTCCGCATCCGGGCCCCGGCTCATGCAGCCGCCGGCTGGGCCCGGTGTCGGATCGTGGTAGATCAAGGCGGCCTCGTGGCCGAAAGCGGACTTGCCGGAAGAGAAGTTCAGGCTATAGATCGCGGTATTGGTGTCGCTTACGTCATGCAGAGCCTGCTCCAGATTCGCCTTGCTGCCATGGTCCACCGTTTCGCTGATGAGCAGAATGGCGCGGCGATAGGATGGCGGCTGCCTGCGCAACAGATCGACGGAGAATCGCAGGCCGTCGAGGATGGCGGCGCCGCGATCTTCCGGCTCAAGGCCGTGCAAGGCGTCTCCCACCGCATTCAAATCAGGGGTAAAGGCCAGAGCCAGACGAGGTTCGCTGTCGAACTCCACTACCGCGACCTCGTGGGGGACGCCGCCGATGACCGCCTCGATCGAGGCGCCCAGGTTGCGATACTTGTCGAGTTGGCGTGAGCCGGCGCCGCCGGTTTCAACCGCAACCACCAGCGCCAGCGGCTCGCTGCCTGTCTCTTCATCGATCGTGATCTTCTGTTCAATGCCGTCGTCGGTAAGGACGAAATCCTTTGCGGTGAGCGTGAAAACCGGCGCTCCGTCTTTGGTCCTGACCAGAGCGGGAACAAGAACCAGAGTCGTGCGTGTACTCAGAACGGGAACCTGCGGGAGGGAAGGAACGGGAGTTTGGGCCACCACCGGCAAGCACACAATTGCCAGGAAAAAGAATAAGTTCAAGATCAGCCGCTTGTGCTTCATATGGTTTTGACGCCGCTGCGAAGAGATGGCTATCGCAATTGTCTCAGTGTACTCGTATAGGTTGTGGCCGCTGCCTTCCTCGTATACTCAACTCAGCGTATGTCTACTCACCTCGACAAGATTTTGGCGACGACGCGGGCCACCGTGGCCGCGGCCAAGGCGCGCGTTCCGCTGGCGAAGCTGGAGCGGATGGCCGCTCTGCATCAGCCGCGCGGCTGGGTGGCGGCTCTACGCCGGAAGGCTTCTGCTGGCCCCGCCGTCATCGCCGAGATCAAGAAGGCCTCACCCTCCAAGGGGCTGATTCGCGCCGATTTTGTCGTGGCTGAGCTGGCGCGGAGCTACTCTACCGGCGGCGCGGCGGCGCTCTCCGTGTTGACCGACGAGCCGTTCTTTCAGGGTAGCCTGCGCAATCTGGAGCTGGCCTCGACCGCAGTTCCGCTGCCCTGCCTGCGTAAGGATTTTACGGTTGACGAGTACCAGATCGTTGAAGCTCGCGCGCACCACGGAGACGCCATCTTGCTGATTGCCGCCGCGCTCACTGACGGCGAACTCAAGCGCTTCGCGGAAACAGCGCGAGCAATCAACCTTGACGTACTGGTCGAGGTGCACACGGCTGAGGAGCTGGACCGTGTGTTCAGCGCGTTGGGCGAGAGCGGGGCCGACGCCATCGGCGTGAACAACCGCGACCTTCGTACCTTTCAGGTCCGCCTGGAAACTTCGCTCGAACTGGTGGCGCGGATTCCGTCCGCCGTGGTGCGCGTGGCCGAAAGCGGCATCGCGACGCCCGGAGACCTGATCCGGCTGCAAGCGGCGGGCTTTGACGCCTTCCTGATAGGCGAAAGCCTGATGCGCCAGCCTGACCCCGGCGCGGCGCTCAAGGTTCTGTTGGCCGGAGCCTCCGCTGAGGGATCAGCCCAATGAGCATCTGGGTCAAAATCTGCGGCAACACCTCGCTGGAGGACGCGCTCGTGGCTGTTGATGCCAAAGCCGACGCGGTGGGCTTTGTCTTTGTGCCCAGTCCGCGCCGCGTCACGCCGGCTGAAGTCGCTGCGATCACTCCGCATCTGCCGGCAACTATAGAGAAGATTGGCGTATTCGTCGATGCCGCGTTGGAGGAGATCGTCTCCACGGTTCAATTCTGCGGCCTTACCGGCGTGCAACTGCACTTTGACGCGGAGCCCGATCTGCCCGCCCGGCTGCACCAGCGGCTGGGGCCGGAAGTGCGCATCCTGCGTGTGATCCACTTCAGCGCCGAGACAGCCGGGCAGCACGCAACCCAGATCGCCGAGTACGACCAAGACCTGCACGTGGATGCAGTGCTGGTGGACTCGCGGATAGCCGCAGCCGTAGGCGGCACCGGCGTGCCCTTCGCTTGGGAGGCTGCCCGCGCGACTGTATTCCAGGGCGCAAAAGCGTTCAAGCGCATTGCCGCCGGCGGACTGACCCCGGCCAACGTGGCCGAAGCCATTGCCGCGCTGCGCCCCTGGGGCGTAGATGCGGTCTCCGGCGTGGAAGCCGCGCCGGGCCGCAAGGATCCTGCCAAGGTGCGCGAGTTGATTCGCCGCGCAAGGAGCGGGAATCCGGCATCGTGAACTTTCCCGGTTCCGTCGCGGATTGTCTTCCCGCCTTCCGCGAAATCTTCACGCCTCCTCGTTCATCTGAGAGAATAAGAGGAGTGAATCGAGCGCACCATACTCTCTTCCGGCGGACGGCGGCGCCGGGTTTTCTTGCGGGCCTGATACTGGTGGGCGCGTTTGGGCCGCTCCACGCCCAAGCGCCCAACCCCACCTCCGCCGCCAACGCCTTCTACGGCAGCGTGACCGCTCTTCCGGCCACCGACCAGGTTATAAAGCTCTCTCTCGACGAGGCCATCGCTCTCGGCCTCAAGAACAATCTGGGCCTCAAGGAAGCCGAAAGCGGCGAGAAAACGCTCCAGGGGCAAAAAAACGAAGCCCTGCAAATGTTTTTGCCTACCATCAACCTCACTGGCGACCTCGGCGTCCACCAGCAAAACCTGGCCGCGATGGGCTTCGGCCCTGACACAATCAAAATGTTTGCGCCACTGTTTCCCGGCGGCAAGTTGCCCCCAGGGTTCTCCGAAATCACTCGTGACGACCTGACCGAGGGCAAAATTCAATTTGGCCAGATGCTCTTCTCCGGCCCGGTCATCGCTGGCTGGAAGGCTGTCGGCGCGGCGGAACGCGCCGCCCACTTCACCAGGATGTCGGCCCGCAGCGAGGTGGTGCAGCAGGTGGCCTCGGCCTATCTGCACGCCATCGCCGCTGCCAGCGAGGTGGACAACGCCAGGGCCCTGGAAGCCGCGGACCAGGTGCTTGTCCGCCACGCCCACGACGCTCACGAAGCCGGAACGGCCGCCAATCTGGACGAACTGCGGGCGCGGGTGCAGCTTCAGGCTCAGGAGCTGGCCCTCCTGGCCGCCCAGAACGCCCTCGAAAAGAACCTGATCCAGCTCAAGCGCGAGATCGGCATCGACCCCGGCCAGAAGATCGTCCTCACCGATCCGGCTCCCTACAGCGATCTGGCCGCGCAGACTCCTGAAGAAGTCCGGGCCATCGCTTATAAGAATCGCCAAGACTACCAGACCCTGCAAAATCAGGCCGTTGAGATGAAGGCCATCCACGCCGCTTATCGCAGCCAGCGGCTGCCCAGCCTCAGCTTCGGCGGCTATTACGGGGTCAGCCAGGTAGGCGGCGCCGGCTCGCACGGCAACTTCGCCGCCGTGGGCACGCTCAGCGTGCCGCTCTTCCGCGAGGCCAAGCTGCACGGCGACACGGAAGCCGCCCAGGCTCAGTTGGACGCGGTCAACGCCCAGCTCGACGACCTGCGCGGCCGCATCGACCAGCAGGTGCGCTCGGCTCTGCTCGACGTGAATGCGACGGCCAGGCTGGTTGAGGTCGCCCGCTCCAACGTTGATCTGGCCACCCGCGCCCTCTCCGACGAGTCCGACCGCGTCAACGCCGGCGTGGACGACAACCTGCCCCTGGTCACGGCGCAAGCCACGCTCGCCTCCGCGCAAAGCAATCTGGTCGAAAGCCTCTACCAGTACAACCTCTCCAAGCTGGCGCTGGCCCGCGCCGCCGGCGTCATCGAGCAGCAGTACCGGGTCTATCTGGGCAGGTAATTGTAGAAGTGCGCGGAGCTACCAACTGCATGAGTCGCATAGCACAGCCTTTGTGTTACCTTTGACCGTAATATAAAAGCGAAGGATTACCCGCGCGCATGTCCAGGCATCTCCAGATCATGTACTACGTCGAACCGGACCCAGCGGCGCTGGCGTGCCGGGCCGCGCAGTATTTTGTAGAGATGGCCGGGGAAGCGGTGGCCGCGCAGGGCTGCGCGCGGATCGCCATCAGCGGCGGCTCTACGCCCCTGGCAGCCTTTGAAGCCTTGGCCGACCCCGACCAGCCGTGGCGCAACCGTATGCCCTGGGATATGCTCGATCTCTACTGGGTGGACGAGCGCTGCGTCTCTCCCGATGACCCCGCCAGCAACTACCGCATGACCCGCGAAGCTCTGCTGGACCATGCGCCCCTCCGCCCTGAGCAGATTCACCGCATCGAGGGCGAGTTGGAGCCGGACGAAGCCGCGGCCCGCTACGAGTCGGAGTTGCGCAACAACTTCCGCCTGGAGGGCGCCGAGAGCCCGCGCTTCGATCTGGTGGCCCTGGGGATCGGCGGCGACGGCCACACCGCCTCGATCTTCCCGCACACCGAGGCCGTTCACGAAGTTGGCCGCCTGGTGACCGCCAACCACGTGCCACAGCGGGATGTCTGGCGCGTCACCCTCACCTGGCCGGTCATCAACCACGCCCGTTCGGTCTTCTTTCTCGCCGCCGGAGAGGATAAAGCCTCCATTTTGAAGGAAGTACTGACCGGGCCGCACGATCCGGAACGGCTGCCCAGCCAACTGATCTGGCCCGCAAGCGGTATACTTACCTTCATATTGGATAAGGCCGCAGCCGCGCTTCTTCCCGCAACGGATGAGGATGGCTGTGGAGTTTTGGAGAGAGAAAGATGATTCTGGCGGGCGATGTAGGCGGCACCAAGGTTCATTTGGCGCTGTATGACTTTATCAATGGAAAACTGGAATACTCCCGCGACGAGCGGTTTCCGGCCAAGGATTACTCCGGCCTGGAAGAGATCGTAAAAGAGTTTCTGGGTGCGTTCACGGTTACCGCGGCCTGCTTCGGCGTGCCCGGCCCGGTGCGCGACGGCCGCCTGCGCCTCACCAACCTGCCCTGGACGCTGGACAGCCGCGAGCTGTCAGTAAGCCTGGGCATTAATCACGTCTTCCTGATCAACGACCTGGAGGCCAACGGCTACGGCGTGGCCGAGCTCGCCGCCGACCAGATTTACACCCTCAGCGAGGGCGACGCCAGCCAGATCGGCAATCGCGCCCTGATCGCCGCCGGCACCGGACTGGGCGAGGCCCTGCTGATCTGGAACGGCCACAGCCACACGCCCTATCCCTCTGAGGGCGGCCACGCCGACTACGCGCCCCGCAACGAAGACGAGATCGACCTGCTGCGCTTTCTCAAGCAGAAGTACAGCGGTCGCATCAGCCAGGAGCGCGTGGTTAGCGGCCAAGGGCTGACCAACATCTACGATTTTCTGCGCGAAGTTCGCGGCATCGACGAGCCGGTCTGGCTGGCCGAGCGCCTCGCCGCCGAAGATCCCAATGCGGTGATTACCGAGCTGGCGCTGGCGGCCAAAAGCGAAATCTGCGAGAAGGCGATGGATATGTTCGTCTCCGCATACGGCGCCGAAACCGGCAACCTGGCCCTGAAAATCCTCTCTGTGGGCGGCGTCTACGTGGGCGGCGGCATCGCCCCGCGCATCCTGGATAAGCTCAAGGACGGCCGCTTCATGAAGGCCTTCACAGACAAGGGACGCCTGAGCCAGTTGCTCATCAATATGCCGGTGCGCATCATCCTGGAGAGCCGCGCCGCGCTGCTCGGCGCAGCCGCCTACGCCGAAGCCCGCGCTGCAGAACTAAGCGGCACCTCGCCCCGCGCCGCCTCCGTCAAAATCTAACTCATCCCTTCCGCGGAAACACAGAGGGCCAGCCGAATCCGGCTGGCCCTCTGGTTTTTCTGATGAGGTCGATGTTTTGCAAGGGCACGGCTTCAGTCCTGCCGCAACTGCCGGAGGGAGCAGGGGGTTTCAACCCTCTCTTAAAGCCAACAGAATCAACGTGGGCTTTAGCCCCGGAGGGACGGATTTCATACCCAATAGGCCCTTAATCCTATGCGATGCGCCAATAAACAATAGCGTTGTTGCGCGAGACAAAGCAGCAGGCATAGACTGCTTGTAATACTCCAGCCTATGTTCAAAACCGCGCGCTTCAAAGTTCACAATCCGTCCCGACACAAGAGCACAATGCTCTGGTACGCCATGACCCACTATCACGATGCGTTGAAGGCCGTGCTCGAAAAGACGCTGGCTGTTCCCGATCTGCTGGAGCAAATCTCAGAACTTGACAAAAAAGAAAAACTTCGCCCTAACCAGTACAAGCTCAGGAAGCTGCTTCGTACGATTCTTCCGAGGGGTTGGGAACTTGCACCTTTGACACGCTATCTCGAATTGGATGCAGCTGCGATGCTGATGAGCCATTTCAATAAGTCGTACAAGGGAGCGAACGAGTCCAATCCGCCCACAGTCTCCAGCCTGGATGCGATGACAGACGCGGAGTTTCGCAAGGCATACAGCGAGTTCACAGACCCGGAGGCAAAGCTCACCGTCAAGCCGCAGCATCAGGAGAAGATCGACAAAGCAAAGGAACGAGGCGAAACTCGCGTCGCCAAACGTCTGAGCAAAATCTACGCCAGCTGGGCCGTCTCCCGCGCCGCAGGACAAGTTCTGAAAAAGTTAGAAGGCGCTCTGCCCCACCCCATCGAATTCACCAACAATGAGTTCGGGCAAGGCTGCTTACTCGCCTATTGCGATGGAAACTACTATCTGCTCGTCAGGCTCTTCGCCAAAAAACACAGGTACAAGCAGAATAATGTACTCAAGGACGGCTTCATCAGCTGTAAAACGAAAGAGCCTCTTGGCGGGAAGAAATACCCCGGCCTGATTCTGCCTCTTGAATTGGGTCGAGAATTCCATGAACAGGAGTACCTGACTTACGGCTCCATCCAAAGCGCCAAGCTGGTGGTGAAGCGGCGGGAAAAGCCTGCATCGAGGGCTAAGGCCCGCACCTCTTCTCGCATCTCAACGGACAAGCAGAAGCCCATCCCCTTCAATGCTGAAGACTACGATTTTTACGTTCATGCGGCCTTCGAGTTTAACCCACCGAAGGTTGAAACTATGACTTTCCTCGGTATCGACCGCGGAGCTGCAAAACTAGGAGCAGCGACGCTGATCGACCAGCACGGCAAGCGTCTGGAAACCAATCTCGATCTGGACGGCTCAGCATTCGCTGCGGAGATGCGGCGCTACGAACAGCAGATCAAGCGAATTCAGCAACAGGGAAAACAGAAGTCGCGCAAGTTTTCCCTGCGCGGCAAACGAGCAGAAATCATTCTGGGAGAGTACGCCAACCGGATTGTTGCTATTGCCAAAGAGAATCGCTCACAAATTGTCATCGAAGCCATCAAGGGCGTGACGATGGGCCGATTCCTCAAGCAAAGCCAGTTCACCAAATTGAAGCAGATGCTTACCTACAAGGCGGAGCGAGAGGGATTGCCAGCCCCTATCGAAGTTCCTGCGGCGTTCACTTCACAGACCTGCGCCAGATGCAGCCATAAAGATCCAGCCAATCGTCCCAAGAAAGATGCGGCTGGAAAGTCGATTCAGGATGTGTTTTTGTGCACGGCTTGCGGTCATCACGCCAACGCAGATTCCAATGCCAGTCTGATTATTGCATTGCGGGGGATGCATCAGATTGAAAATGGTGGTAAATTCAAGAAGTTCGATATCTTTCAACAGTGGTTGAAGGAGCTTATCGGCCGGGACGGTTCCTCTGCCCCAGGGCAGTTGAACCCGTAGTTTCGCGGCCGGGTACTGGGCGGATAGGCGAATGACGGCATCCTCACGGTTGCCGCGTAACCGACCATCCTCTGGTCTAAACAGCCGAGGTGCGTTACCGGAAGATATGAGTCTACCGGTTGGGCTTCGCCCTTGCACCGAATTTGAAAAAATGGACAAAACGTGATTTCTCAACGCTTGTAT